>VFQM010000312.1_pt1 | contig 56429 bp, 53 predicted proteins | sample 3512391 | NCBI WGS metagenome assembly VFQM01 (sample SAMN10412369, study PRJNA504923) | tailings metagenome | isolation source: Replicate 1 from Balatoc abandoned mine | place: Philippines | reverse complement strand
GAGGCTGTTTTCAACGCTGTATTGCCAACGCAGGTAGTTTTTCAACGGCCTGCTAAGCGGCTTAGCAGACCGCCTTCCACGCAGTATTCACTGCATGGAGGCAGGAGGCCAAAGCCGAGGTGGTTTTGCAACGGCCTGCTAGTCCTGCCGCCAGGGCGCCTGCAAATAGCGTGTGCGATTGAAGGTTTCCATCCACTGCGGATAAAAAACCACCAGGGCCGTAACTAGGGTGCCGTTGATGAACGCCTCGGGAAACAGCACCAGCCACAGGTAACCCAGCAGGTTGTCCCACTCTTCCACGATGGTCAGTTGCCCGCCCAGGCTGAGCATGCCCAACCCAACCAGACAACTGAGCACAGCGACTATCCCGGCAGCGGAAAAGCCACAGGCAAAGATATAGACAAACAGATTGCGCGGCTGGAAACGCTCCACCCAACGACTGCACGCCTCGCTCAGCCACACCGGCAGCAACACCAGTAGCAACCCATTGGCGCCCAGCGCCAACCACTCCTGTCGCCCCAGCAGGCATAACGCCAACTGCGCAGAGAGCCCCACCAGGATCGCCAGGGGCCAGTCCAGCAAAAGAGTCAGCGCCGTCATGCCAATAAAGTGGAAGGACAGACCCGACTCAAAATCCCGACGCAGGAGCCATAACCCGCACAGCAGCAGCCAACTGCCGCCCAGCAAGTGCTGACGACGCGTATCGCTGAGCAACTCCAGCCAGGGCGCCCGAGCCACTGCCCAGCAAATTCCGGCTGTATAGAGCAACGCCGACAGCGTCAGCGTTTCACCTGTCAGCAAATGTCCGGCAATCATCGCTACCCCCTCCCGCCGTGCACTAGCATACGCCTGGCACACCCAGCGGTTAATATACCGCCATGAATGAGCGCGACTATCTTCGCTTGCTTACCCGCCATGCGGAACAGGCCAACGATCTGCTATCCAACGCCCGCAAATGGGAGCGTGAGCGCTGGGCTTGTCAGCGCCTGCTATTGGCGCTCAACCTGGCATACCGGCTCGACGAGTTCCGCAGCGGCCAGGAACCTCCGGATGTACAGTTTCGCGAGGCCAACTTCGAAGTCTTCTTTGTCCTGGATGAAGGACGCCGACTCAATGAAGAATGGCGAGAAGAAGTCAATCGCCGTCGCAATGCCTTCAGCCTCAGCCAACTGGTGCGCCGCGAACGACGCCCACAGCGCATCAGCGCCAGCCAACTGCAAGCACGCCTGGCCCCCACGCTGCGCAAGAAGGCTCACAACTATCGAGAGCGCGGCATCGACCCCGGCGAACTCGACTTGCTGGCCTTCGTCAACCTCAAGCGCGTGACACCGGACTTCAACAGCCCATTTCCACCGCCTACGGAATATCTGCGCCAGGGCTGGCGCTCCCTGTCCCTGGTGGGCCCGACCTTCGCACGGGTACTGTTCGCGCACGCCGATGCGCCGGAGTTTCTGCGCAGCAACCTGGGAAGAACCACGCTGTTTGACGTCGGCCCCAGCCTTTGACAGCAGACTCACGACCGCTATCTATACTGCGAGAACTTTCGCAATGGAGTGCCGGTCATGTCCACGCGTCCGCTGCTATTCCTCGCTCTGCTGCTGGTCGGCACACCCTGTGCGGCGCAGGCTCTGCGGGTCTTCTACATTGAAAAGCCACCCTACTATCACAGTGTTGAGGGTGAGCCGACGGGCTTTCTGCTGGAACGCAGTCGCGCCATTTTCGCGGCGGCGGGCATAGCGGTGCAGTTTGAAAGCCGGCCGGCCAAACGAATTCTCATGGAAGTCGCCGATCCGCAGGCCAGCTTCTGCTCTATAGGCTGGTTCAAGACCGCCGAGCGCGCGCAGCTGGCCTGGTTCAGTCAGCCCATTCATCGCGATGAACCCATGCAGGTCCTGACTCGCAGCACCCTGCAAGGCCAGCTTCGCGAGGTACGCCAGATCGAGCAACTACTGAACAGCCCACTCCGCCTCGGCCTGGTGGACGGTTTCAGCTATGGCGCGATCGACCAACGCCTGGCGCAGCAACCCGCACGCCAGCGGATTACCGCGCCGCCGCTACAGATCGTCATGATGCTGCTCAACGAACGCATCGATTACACACTGGTCGATAGTCGCGAGTTGCCTTACCTGATCGGCGAGGCAGACCTCAGCCAGGGGCGCCTGAGCCAACTCAGCCTGGCTGACATGCCACCCGGCCAATTACGCTATCTGATGTGCGGGAAAGGCCTGCAGAAAAATCAGCGCGCAGCAATAAACAGGGCTATTCAGCAACTTGCGCTGAAACCCGACTGATCAGTGTAAATAAAGGATAGAGAGGGTAAATGGTGGGTCGTGTAGGATTCGAACCTACGACCAATTGGTTAAAAGCCAACTGCTCTACCGACTGAGCTAACGACCCAAAAAGATGGTCGGGGTAGAGAGATTCGAACTCCCGACATCCTGCTCCCAAAACAGGCGCGCTACCGGACTGCGCTATACCCCGGTTGAAGATTGGCTCCGCGACCTGGACTCGAACCAGGGACCCAATGATTAACAGTCATTTGCTCTACCGACTGAGCTATCGCGGAACTGTACATCTTCAACTCTGCGACATGGACAACGTTGCGTTCATGCTTCAGAGGCGCGCCATTTTACCCAGGCAAAGTCTCCTGTCAACCCTTTTGCATGAGGCTTTGTCACGGAAAAACAAACCCGGCGACCTGGCATATGCTGTGCATTCAGCACTTTGCAGTCACTGTGCGCCCTGCTATATCTGTGCACAGCTGTTAACCCTTAGCTGTGCCGGCCCCCAGGCCACAGGCAGGATAGTCAATGAGCACCCAGGACCAACCCGGCACACCGCAGATTGTTGCCCAGCGCGGCATTCAGCCACGCCACGGCGAACTCATGCAGCGCTGTCGTCAGCAACTGATGAATTGCCTGGCCGAACACCTGAGCGGGGTCTTCGCCCAAGTTGACGACACGCTGTTTGAGCACGCGGAAAAAGCCGAGAACAACCAGCTGCAGGGACTGTTTTTCGACAGCATGCGGGCCATTCGCAAACAGCGTCCGCATATCGAACGCCACTATCACCAGTACATTGCCCAACAGTTCAGCGCCTTCCTCGATCAACGTGACTCTGCACACCTAGCCCCTGCGCAAGAGCTGGATGCTGAACAGCTCAGCCTGATCCAGAACGACGAATATGAGGAAAGCCTGCAAGTCACCAATATGGTCAGCCGGGTCAAGGCACGTTGTGCGCAGAGCCTGTTCACCCTGGAACAGCGTCTGGCCCTGCTCAATGGTGGTGCAGCCTTGCAGGAAAATGCCAACCCCTGTGGCCCACACTGCGTCGCTCAGGGGTTTTGCGAAGCACTGGCGCAAACCAGCCTGCCCTTGCGTATCAAGGTCATTCTTTATCTGCTGTTTGACCAGCACGTCATGGCCAATCTGGATGCGTTATACAGCAACCTCAACCAGCTGCTGGTCGATGCCGGCATCCTGCCCAATCTCAAGTTCAGCCCACAGCGTGCTGCAACGCGCCATGCTTCCAGCAAGGCAAGCGAGCCGCCCTCAGCCGCCCCCCCCGCAGCCGAGCCTGTCTCGGGCAACCCGCCCGCAGGTCATGCAAGCGCATCCGGCACAGCAGGCGGCGCACTGCCCGAACTGATGTTTGCCAGCCACCCGCCCAGCGATCCGCAACTCCTGTTCAGCGGGGTCAGCCAACTGCTGCATCTGCGTCATGCACAGCCAGGCAGCGAACTACTCCCCGGTGGCCAACCCAGCATGGCCAGCCTGGCTCCGCACAGCGCCACGGAAACCTACAGCGCCGATGAACTGCTCGCCGCGCTGGATCGCCTGCAACGCCAATCTGCTGCCGAGCTGGGCCAGCGCCTGCAACAACCGCAGCCAACGGCCAGCCTCAAGCGAGAACTTCAGGAGCAACTGGCTGCGTTCAGTCAGGCGCCGGAGCAACACAAACTGGCCGAGCAGGAAGCAGACGTCATCGATCTGGTGGGCATGCTGTTTGACTTCATCCTGGATGACGACAACCTGCCGGATAGTTGCAAGACCGCTCTGTCGCACCTGCACACGCCGTATCTGAAAATCGCCCTGCAGGACAAGGCACTGTTTACCCAGCACCAGCACCCGGCACGCCGGCTGCTCAACAGCATGGCCCAGGCAGGCGTGCTGTACGCCGGCAATGATGACGAAGCCGGCCTGCTGGCCAAACTGCAGTGGACGGTCGAACAGGTCATGCAACGTTTCTGCGGTGACCTGCAGCTGTTCCATGAGCTGCAAAACGAATTCAACCAGTTTGTCGCCACCCTGCAGCACAAGGTAGAACTGCGCGAGAAGCGCGCGGTAGAAGCCATCAAGGGCCGTGACCGGCTGCTTGGCGCGCGCCAACTGGCGGTTGAGCAGATCACCCGCATCGTCACCCGCCAAGCGCTACCCAGCATTATCCGCAACTTTCTTGAACTGACCTGGAGCGATGTCCTGGTTTTCGTCCTGCTGCGGCACGGCCAGGACAGCCATACCTGGCAGCGCTCACTGGAAGTGGCGGAGCAGCTCGCCTGGAGCGGTACGCCGCTGGACAGCGACGGTCAGCAACGCCTGCAGAAACTACGCCTGGCCCTGCTGGAAGACATCCGCAAAGGCCTGGAGCTGCTGGGTGGCTATCACGAGGAAGGCATTCGTCGCCTGCTGCAGGATCTGGTGGCTTGCCAGCACGCCATCCAGGCCAAGCAGCCACAACTGGCCGACCGCCTCAATCCCGAGCTACCCAACAGTCCGCTCGGTGCCATGCTGGGTGAGGATGCCAAGCTTCTGGAGGAACAGCCCAGTTCCGGCCTGACGCCCCGCGCCCAGGCCCTGATCAAAGAGCTGGAGCAACTGGAATTCGGCACCTGGTTCGAGTTCAGCGATGGCCAGCAACAGCGCCGCCTCAAACTGTCCTGGTTCAGTCCCACCACCCGCAACTACATGTTTGTCGACCACAGCGGACAACGCGTAGCCATCAAGCCAGTCACCCTGCTGGCCAGCGAACTTGAACAAGGCCTGGCGCGCATCATCGCGCCGGAACGGCAAAGCCCACTGGTCGATCGCGCCCTGCATGCCATCTACCGCGTCCTGCAACGCTTTTCCGGGCGCAACGCCCCGCGCCAATGAGGATTCGTCATGGATGAACGTCGCCAGCATCCCCGCCATACCAACCTGCACCAGCTGGAAGCCTTCGACGCCAACAGTAACGTCCGCCTGGGACGGGTAGCTGACCTCTCAGAAACAGGCTTCATGCTGTTCAGCGAGCAGCAGATTGCCGTGGACAGCCTGTGGCAGATCCGCCTGTGCCTGGCCACTCCGCTCAATGACATTCAGGAGTTGCAACTGGGCGCCGACTGCCTGTGGTCACGCCCGGGGGCCGATGGCAGCCATGCCTGGGCGGGCTTCCAGATCATCGACCTGAGCGAGGCTCAGGAGCAGCTATTGCGCGAATGGCTCAAGCATCTTTAACGAAGAACACGACGCGCATAAAGAAAAGCGCCAATAGGCACTTGCTATTTTGCCAATAAGAATTATTCTCATTCCATAAATGTGAACAACAGGAGGAATGAGCACATGACTTACATGATCGATGCGTGGCTGGATCGCCCGCACCCCTGCCTGCGTATCCTCAATCGCGAGACCGGCGAAATCTGTGCGGTGCTGCATGAGGACGCGTTACAGGAACTCCGCGAACAGGGCGAGCTGGATCTCAGCGACTTCGCCTCCTGTGAACCGGCCACGCTCAAGGAGCTGGTGCGCAATCTCTTCCTGTTCTGCTACGCCCGCGCCTTGCGCCCCAGCCTGGGCGGGTAACTGCCAGCCCCCGCCAGATGGCGGGGGCCGGTTTGCAAGCCTTACAGAATGTCGAGCAGCTCAACGTCGAACACCAGCACGCTATGCGGCGGGATGCTGCCTACCGCCTGCTCGCCATAGGCCAGCTCGCTGGGCACATGCAGGCGCCACTTGCTGCCGGCATTCATCAGTTGCAACGCCTCGACCCAACCGGCAATCACGCCACCCACCGGGAACTCGGCAGGCTGGCCGCGCTCGTAGGAACTATCGAACACCGTGCCATCGATCAGCGTACCGTGGTAGTGGGTGCGCACATGATCGTCACGCCCCGGCTTGGCGCCTTCGCCCGTCACCAGCACTTCATACTGTAGGCCGGAGGGCAGCACCACTACGCCTTCACGCTGCGCATTGCTGGCCAGATAGTCACGCCCTACTGCGGCGGCCGCCTGGGCTTTCAGCTCAGCTTCCGCCTGCATACGCTCACGGATAACCCGGAAGCTGGCATTCAGTTGCTCAGCCGCCACACGGCTGGGCTGGCTGGCAAACGCATCGCGCAGGCCGGCGACAATGGCCTCCAGCTCCACGCCGGGCGGCGGGTTGTCACGCAGCTGATCACCCAGCTGGCGGCCAATACCGTAGCTGACGCGCGCTTCATCGGTGGACAGGTTGAGTTCGGACATGGCCGGCTCCAGGCAGATAAAAGGGCCGCCAGCCTAACACAGTCACCCGATCACGCCGACTGGCCACGCTGCTGGCGGCAACGCTGCGAGCAATAGCGCACTGCGTCCCAGCAGCGCTGCCATTTCTTGCGCCAGGTGAACGGCAAGCCGCAACACGCACAGGTCTTGCGCGGCAAATCGGCTTTGCGCCTCATAGCATCTCGCCACGGTCCAGGCGCGCCAGCAACTGCTCGCCACGCGCCCAGAGCGCCTCACGCTGGCCTTCAGCCATGCGTGCCAGGTTGCGATAAGGCATGGCCAGGCGCGGATTGGCCGATAGTTGCGCCTGATGACGCATCAGGAAATGCCAGTACAGGGCATTGAACGGGCAGGCCTGCTCGTCCGTGCTGCGGCTGACCTGATAACGACAACCGCTACAGTAGTCGGACATGCGCTTGATGTACTGGCCGCTGGCACAGTAGGGCTTGGAACCCAGATAGCCGCCATCGGCATGCAGCACCATGCCCAGGGTGTTGGGTAGCTCAACCCAGTCGAACGCATCCATATACACCGCCAGGTACCAGTCGCACAGCTGCTGCGGCTGGATGCCGGCCAGCAAGGCAAAATTGCCGGTGATCATCAGCCGCTGGATATGGTGGGCATAGGCGTGCGCCAGCGTCTGGCCGATGGTCTGACGCATGCAGTTCATCTGCGTCTGCCCGCTCCAGTAGAACGCCGGCAGGGCACGCTGGTTACCCAGTGCATTGCGCTGCGCATACTCCGGCATCAACAACCAGTAGATACCTCGTACATATTCGCGCCAGCCCAGCAACTGGCGAATGAACCCCTCAGCGGCATTCAACGGCACCCTACCCTGCCAGTAGGCTGCCTCGACGTCCCGACACAACTGGCGCACATCCAGCAGGCCGATGTTCAACGCCGCACTGATCCGCGCATGGAACAGAAACGGCTCATCACTGGCCATGGCGTCCTGATAGTCGCCAAATGCCGCCAAGCCGTTGTCCAGGAAGTACTGCCAGAGCTGCTCCGCCTGGGCATGGGTGACCGCATGGGCAAAGCCGTGCAGGCAACCGTAATGTGCGGCAAAGCGTTGCTCGACCAGTGCCTGCACAGCCTGGGTGATGGCATCCGCGCTGAAATACAGCGGCAGCGGCGGCTTGCTGTGGCGGCCCAGCGGTTTGCGGTTGTCCTTGTCGAAGTTCCACGCCCCGCCCACTGGCGTGCCATCGCCATTCATCAGCAGGCCCTGCTCGCGGCGCATCTGCCGGTAGAAGAACTCCATGCGCAGCTGACGCTTACCGGCCGCCCAGGCAGCAAACTGCTCACGGGAACAAAAAAACCGCGTATCGGCGTGCCAGTGCAGCGGCAAGCCGGCTTCACGCAGGGACTGCTCGACCCGCCAATCACCGGTCTCGCAGAGGTGCGCCTGCCCGGCACCCTCTTCACGCAGCGCACGCGCCAGCTCACCAGCCAGGCTGCCGGTATTCTGCGGGTCGTCGAGGTGCACATAACGCACTCGCCAACCCCGCTCGCGCAGTGCCTGGGCAAAGTGACGCATGGCACTGAACAGCATGATCAGCTTGTACGGGTGATGCGGCACATGGCTGGCTTCCTCCTGCACCTCGGCCAGCAGCAGACAGTCATGCGCGGGATCCAGCTGCGCAAGCAGGGGCAAGTGCCAGGACAGCTGATCACCGAGCAACATGCCCACACGGGGGGCACGGCTCATAACGGGTTGGCCAGGGATAACCGGCAGGCCTCGCCGCGCTGCTCCGGCAAACCACACAGCTCCTCATGCACTTCGGCATGCCAAAGTTCCAGTGGCAACGTCACCCGTCCCTCCAGACACTGCCGGACCTGCAGCAGTGAACGCCACAGCAGAACCACGCCTTGCTCGTCACGCACCGGACGACGATCACCACCCTGTACAGCCTGCAACAGGTAGTACCCACCCTGCAGCGAATGCACGCGCAGCGCATCGAGTGCACCACGCGCAGACAGTTCCGTCAGTTCATCAAGAGTCACGGCCACACCTATACATAAAAATAAGAATGCACAACTTATGTATAGCATCGACCCCAATAAAAAGCAGCCATTCCTGCAAATAACTGGCAATCCGCTATGCTCTCCCCTAGTCACTTATACAATGGCCACACGGACAGCAGAGTGCCATCACTCATGCCCAGCACCGCCCAGTCGTTCGAAATCTTCCCCTGGAACAGCAACCTGGAAACCGGCATTGCGCTCATCGACGAGCAGCATGCGCGACTGGTCGAACTGCTCAATCGCCTTGCCCAACAACACGTGCAGGGGGCTAGCGCCGAGGAAATCCAGGGCATTCTCGGCGAACTGGCTGACTATGCCGATTACCATTTCCACAGCGAGGAAGCGATCTGGCAAGCGTCGCTGGGTGATGACCCCTGGTTCAGCCAGCACCAGCACAGCCATGCCGCCTTTTTCCAGCGCATCCAGGCGTTGCAAGACAGTGCACGGCCCTTTACCGAAGTCCTCAGTGAACTATTTGCCTTCCTCACTCAGTGGCTGGCCTTTCATATTCTGGATAGCGACAAACGCATGGCCAAGGCCGTGTTTGCCGTGGCCGATGGCCTGGACGTAGCGGCGGCCCGGCAGCGCGCCGATGAAGAAATGAGTGGTGCCACCCCCCTGCTGATCAGCACGGTGCTGCAGATGTATGAGCAGCTGTCGTCCCAGGCACTCGAGCTGATGCAGGAAAAACATGCCCGCGAACGTGCCGAAGCGGCCTTGCGGCGCAGCGAAAGTCGCTGGAAATTTCTCCTGGAAGGCTCCAGCGAAGGCCTCTGGGAATGGTCAGCCGAGCACGGCGACCTGTTTGCGCAACTGGGACAGTTAACCCTGCCCGAGGCCAATGACAGCCCGTCGTGGCAGCTCTACGAGGAAGACCGCCAAACCCTGCAACGCGCGCTCGGCGAGCTCTACAGCGGCCAGCAGGAACAGCTGCTGTGCCACTATCGACTGCGCAACGCCCAAGGTGCCAGCCGCTGGATGCAGTTGCGCGGCAAGGTCATCCAGCGAGACGAACAAGGCCAGGTGTTGCGCCTGATCGGCACCCGCCAGGACGTTTCCGAGCGCGAACTGGCTCGGCAGGTTCTGCAGCTGGGTCATGAACTGCTGTTCATTACCGATCACCAGAACCGCATCACCGCCATCAACCAGGCCTTCACCCGCGTCACCGGCTACAGCGCCGAACAGGTGCTTGGCCAGTCACCGCGCCTGCTGGCCTCCGACCGTCATGATCAGGCTTTTTTCCAGGCGCTCTGGCAGGCGCTCCAGGAGCAGGGACGCTGGCAGGGAGAAATCTGGAATCAGCGTGCCGACGGCAGCCAGTATGCCCTGCAGTTGGCCATCCATCGCCAGATGGGGCCGGATGGCAAGCATTGCCAATACGTCGCCATCGGCCATGAAGTGACCGCCTACCTGGAAGCGAACGCACAGCTCCAGGCGCTCTTCGCCAGCCTACCCGACGCCATCCTGGTGGCGGATGACCTGACCCAGCGCATCGTCAGCGTCAGCCCACAGGCCGAGCAGCTTTTCGGTCGCCCCTGCGACGAGTTGCTTGACCTGCCGATTGCCAGCCTGCATCCGCTCAGCGAGCTGGCCAAGATCACCCACGAGCTGAACAAGGGCAATAGCCAGCAGCATGAAGTACGTTTGCTGGAAACTCGCATCCGCCATGCCAGCGGCCACGAGGTCGAGGTGGAAATCAGCAGCGGCCATCATTTCCAGCTGCACGGGCGCAGCTACCATGTCGGCGTGTTTCGCGACATACGCCAGCGCAAACAGCAGGAAGCCACGCTGCAGCACTATGCCCACGAACTGGAGCAGCGCAACCAGGAACTGGCCACGCTGTTCGACACCCTGCCCGACCTGATCTGGTTGAAAGATCCGCAGGGACGTTTCCTGCGCTGCAATGCACGCACCGCCTCACTGTGGGGCCTCCACGAGAGTCAGGTGCTGGGTAAAAGCGACTTCGACCTGCTGCCTCGTGAGCACGCCGAGCAATTTCGCGCCAACGACCTGGCAGCGATCCAGCACGGCGGCACCCAGGTCAACGAGGAATGGCTGACCTTTGCCGATGGCCACAGCGAGCGTGTGCAAACCCGCAAGACCCCCCTCTACGACCGTCAGGGACAGCTGATCGGGGTGCTCGGCATCGCCCATGACATCACCGCGCTGAAACAGCAGCAGGATGCCCTGGAGATGCAACGCCAGCACCTGGCCACGGCCCTGGAAGCCGCCGAAGCAGGCACCTGGGAATGGAATCCGCAAAGCCACCAGGTGCGCTACAGCCCGCGCTGGGCGCAGATGCTTGGCTATCAGCTCGAGGAGCTGGGCCCTCCCACCTTTGCCGTCTGGGAAAACCGCGTACATCCGGAAGACCTGCCACGGGTAATGCAAAACCTGCAGGAGCACCTGGCCGGTCAGCGCGACAGCTACAGTGCCGAATACCGTATCCAGCACCGCAACGGCTTGTGGCTATGGCGACGCAGCCTGGGGCGCATCATGCAACGCGACGAGCAACAGCAGCCACTGCTGGTGGTGGGTATCGATATCGACATCACCGAGCACAAGGAGCATCAGCAGCAACTCAGCTATGTCGAGCGCCATGACGCCCTGACCGGCCTGGCCAACCGTGTACTGTTCGGCGAAATGCTCAACCATTGCATGCAGCAGGCCCTGCAGGACAACAGCACCCTGGCGGTGGCGTATATCGACCTGGACGACTTCGCCCAGCTCAACCAGCAACTCGGCCGTGAAGCCTGCGATCAATGGTTGCAGGAAGTCGTGCGCCGCCTGCAAGGCAGCCTGCGCGAGCCCCAGTACCTGGCGCGCACCGGTGGCGATGAATTCGCCATCGTCCTGTGCAACCTGCAAGCACCGGACAGTTATCTCACCCCTCTACTGCGCGTTCTGGAGAGCATCAGCCAACCCTGGCAACAGGGCGAGCGGCAATTCAGTTGTACCGCCAGCATTGGCGTCACCCGCTACCCGCAGGACAGCCCGGTAGACGCCGAACAACTGCTGCGCCAGGCCGACCAGGCCATGTACCAGGCCAAGCTGATCGGCAAAAACCGTTGCCACCTGTTCGATGCGGCTCATGACGAGCACACCCGTGTGCAATACATCCGCCTGGAAGAGATCCGCCAGGCACTGGACAACCAGGAGTTGCGCCTGTACTTCCAGCCCAAGGTCAACATGCGCAGCGGCCAGGTCAAGGCCTTCGAGGCCCTGATCCGCTGGCAGCACCCGGAGCGCGGCCTGCTGCCACCGGCGCTGTTCATTCCGGCGCTGAGCAACCAGCCACTGGCCCTGCGGGTCGGCAACTGGGTTATCGACCAGGCCTTGCAGCAACTGGCGCAATGGCAGGCCCTGGGGATCGACACCTGCGTCAGCGTGAATGTCGACAGCTATCAACTGCACAGCGATGACTTCGCCGAGCAACTGCTGCAGCGCTTGCAGCAGTACCCACAACTACGCCCCCAGCAACTGCGCCTGGAGATTCTGGAGACCGGCGCCCTGCAGGACATGCAGCACGTCTCGCAACTGGTCGATCAGCTGCAGGCCCAAGGCATCGAGTTCGCCCTGGATGACTTCGGCACCGGCTTTTCCTCGCTGACCTTCCTCAAACAGCTACGCGCCAAGACCCTGAAGATCGACCAGAGTTTTGTCCGCCAAGCCCTCGAAGACCCTGAACAGGCCATGATCATCGACAGCATCGTCGGCCTGGCGCGCAGCTTCGAGCGCGAGGTGATTGCCGAAGGCGTGGAAAGCGAAGCCCACGGCCTGCTGATGCTGCAACTAGGCTGTGAGCTGGGCCAGGGCTACGCCATCGCGCGGCCGATGCCCGCACAGGCCGTAGCCGCCTGGCTGGCCAGTTGGCAGCCCCCTGCCAGCTGGCAGGCCTGCCAGGGGCTGGACGAACAGGGCGTACAACTGTTGCTGGCCGAACTGGCGCACGTGGCCTGGCTGCGCCAGCTACAGGAGTACCTATCCAACCAGCAGGGTGACGCCCCCCAGGCCCACGCCGACAGCTGTCGTTTCGGACGCTGGCTGGACAAGCCGGAAACCCGCCAGCGCTATGCCGGACGCGAAGACTTCCAGGCATTGCTGAAGCAGCACGCCGCACTTCACGAACTGGCCTTGCAGTTACTCCGCCGTCACAGGGAAGACGCGCGCCAGGATATCAGCCAGGCGCTGGCCAACCTGCTGGCTACCAGCGCCAGCCTGATGCGCAAGCTGCACCAGCTGCGCCAGAGCCTGCACGCTAGCGACGACTGATCCAGCTCAAGATCGTCGCAGCTACAGCCGATACAGTAAAAGCACAGTGCTATCAAACCTGCCGCAGAGGACACTTCATGCGTACCTGGCTGACCCGCTTTTCCCTGAAAACCCGTCTACTCGGCCTGCTCGGCCTGCTCGCCACAGTGGCACTCGGGCTGACCCTGGCCGGCCTCAGCGGTATGCGCCAAAGCAATGCCGAGCTGGATCGTTTGTATAACCAGGTACTGCTACCGGTAGACAAACTGGCTGATCTGACCAATCACATGCACCATGCGCGCAGCCAGTTGCTACTGGCCCTGCAACACCGCCCTGGCAGCGTCTACGAGAACGCTCACGACCACTCCGTCAGCCAGCACTTCGACGCCGTAGAGAACAGCCTGCGCATCATGCAGGAGCGTATCGACGACTATCAGCGCCTGCCGATGAGCGAGCAACAGCAGCGTCTGGTCAGCGAACTGCAACGGCATCTCGGCGATTACCTGAACAATGGCGTACGTCCGGTACTCAGCGCCATGCGTCAGGGCGATTATGTCGGCGGCAACGGCATCCTGCTGACCCGCCTGCAACCCGCCTTCATGACCACCTATGCCAGTGTCCGCCAACTGACCGAGCAACAGCATGCCCAGGCCAAGACCGACCATGAGCGTGCCGACCAGCAATTCGACCAGTTGCTGTTGAGCATCAGCCTGGCGCTGGGTATCGCCGTGCTGTTGGTCAGCCTGATCGCCGCCGCCACGCTGTCGGGTATCACCCAGGCTGTGCAGGCCTTGCGCCTGGGAGGCGAACAACTGGCCGAAGGCAACCTGCGCCATCGCGTGGACTACCAGGGCCATGACGAGCTGGGCGACATTGCCAGCGCCTTCAACGGCATGGCGGCTCGCGTACAACACAGCCTGCAGGAACTGGCGGGCGCCGTGGAACAATTGGCCGCCGCCGCCGAACAGACCGCCCAGGTCAGCCACCAGACCAGTGATGGCATTCGTCGCCAGCAACTGGAAACCGATCAGGTCGCCACGGCCATGCATGAAATGTCGGCCACCGTCCAGGATGTTGCCGGCAATGCGGCCAGCGCCGCACAAGCGGCTGAACAGGCCGACCAGCAAGCCGAAAGCGGCAAGCGCGTGGTGCAGCAGACCATCGAGGCGATCGACGGCCTGGCCAGCGAAGTCGAGCATGCCGCCACGGTCATCCATGAGCTGGAGGCCAACAGTGGCAGCATCAGCTCGGTGGTCGACGTGATCCGCAGCATTGCCGATCAGACCAACCTGCTGGCCCTGAATGCGGCCATCGAGGCCGCCCGCGCCGGCGAGCAGGGCCGAGGCTTTGCCGTGGTGGCTGACGAGGTGCGCTCACTGGCCTCGCGCACCCAACAGTCGACCAGCGAAATCCAGGCGATGATCGAGAAGCTCCAGCAAGGTGCCAACCGTGCAGTGGACGTCATGCAAAGCAGCTGTGACAAGGCGCAACGCGGCAAGGAACAGGTCGCCAGTGCCGGTCACCTGCTCGAGCAGATCAGCGCGGCAGTGGCCACCATCAACGACATGAACGCGATGATCGCCTCGGCCGCCGAAGAGCAAAGCTCGGTCGCCGAAGAGATCAATCGCAACGTCACCAGCGTCAGCCAGATCGCCGAAGAAACCAGCGATGCTTCGCGGCAGAACGTTGCCACCAGCACGCAACTGGCCAGCTTGGCCAGCCAGCTGCAAAAGGTCGTACAGCGCTATCGCCTGTGATCAGGTCGGCCACAACTGGCTGATGCCCGCCACGCCCTGGGCACCAGCCTGCCAGGCCTGCGCCAGGTGCTGGCGGCCCAGCCCGCCCAACAGGTAGGCGGGACAGCGGCACACCGCCAGGCAATCCCGTACGGTTTCCCAGCCCAGCCCTGGCTGGCCGGGGTGACTGGTGGTGGGCAGCACAGGCGAAAGGGTGAGGAAGTCCACGCCCAGCGCCTCGGCCATGGCCAGTTCCTGAGGATCATGACAGGACGCCGCCAGCCAGCGCCCCGCAGGCAGCGGTCGCGCCTGTCCGGCCAGTGCGTGCAACTGACGGGCATCGAGATGCCAGCCAACCTCGGGAAACGCCTCCAGCCGCGCCAGCTCGCCCTTGGCCATGAGCTGCGCTCGCCCTGCACACAGCGGCAGCAGCTGTGCCAGCAGATCACGGTAGGCTTGCTCGGTCAGTTGCGGAGCACGCAACAGGATCAACCGGGTGCCCTGCTGCAAGGCCCGTTGAATACCCTGCAGCAACGCCGCGCTGGACAGGTTGGGCGGAGTAATCAGGTAACAGTCTGGCAGGCGCGCAGCCGCCACGATAGGCAGGTTGGCTGCAGGGAAGGCGTAATCAGGCAATGTCTCGGCAGGCACCCAACGCAACGGTTGGCCCTCGATACCCTGTGCCTGACCAGAAAAGGCACTGACCTCCCAGACATCCAGCAACACCTGCTTGTCGGCATAGTCATGGGCGACCTGGATCAGCGGACGGGCCTGCTGCACAGCGATCCCCAGCTCCTCATGGAGCTCACGAGCCAGGGCTTGCGCTACCGACTCGCCAGGCTCCACCTTGCCGCCGGGAAACTCCCAGAGCCCCCCCTGGTGCTTGTCGGGCGAACGCTGGGCAATCAGCACCTGCCCCTGCGCATCGCGAATCACCGCGGCAGCCACATGGATACGCATAGCGACAACCTCGTGCCCACCCACTGCCACGCACCACCAGGCGCCAGAACAGCAGGTGGGCAGCTTCTCAGGTGCGGTATTCCGCGTTGATCTTGACGTATTCGTGAGACAGGTCGGTGGTCCAGATGGTCTCGCTGCACGTACCACGTCCCAGCTCGATACGGATGGTAATTTCCTCACGGGCCATCACCGCAGCACCCTGTTCTTCGCTGTAGCTGCTGGCCCGGCAGCCCTGGCTGGCGATGCACACTTCACCGAGGAATACATCGATCTTGCTCACATCCAGGTCCGGCACACCGGCATAGCCCACCGCAGCAAGGATGCGCCCCCAATTCGGGTCGGAGGCGAACAGTGCCGTCTTGATCAGCGGCGAATGAGCCACCGCATAGGCGACATCCAGGCACTCCTGGTGCGTAGCCCCACCATTGACCTGCACGGTGACAAACTTGGTGGCCCCCTCGCCGTCACGCACGATGGCCTGGGCAATGTCCATGAACACCGCGAACACCGCTTCGCGCAGTTTGCCGAACAGCTCGCCGCTGGCCGAGGTGATTTCCGCTAGGGGCGCCTTTCCGGTGGCAATCAGCATGCAGCAATCGTTGGTCGAGGTATCGCCATCGATGGTGATGCGATTGAACGACTTGTTGGCGGCATCGCGTACCAGAGCCTGCAGCACATCGCGGCTGACCTTGGCGTCGGTGGCGATGTAGCCGAGCATGGTAGCCATGTTCGGGCGGATCATCCCCGCGCCCTTGCTGATGCCGGTGACAGTGACAGTCACACCGTCGTGCTGGAACTGCCGGCTGGCCCCCTTGGGCAGGGTATCGGTGGTCATGATGCCGGTGGCGGCTTCGGCCCAGTGATCTTCGTTCAGATCATCCAGCGCCGCCTGCAGCGCGCTTTCGATCTTCGCCACCGGCAGCGGCTCGCCGATCACCCCGGTGGAGAACGGCAATACCGCGCCCTCGTCAACACCGCTCAGTGCGGCCAGCGTGGCACAGGTGCGGCGGGCGTTGGCCAGCCCCTCGGCACCGGTGCCGGCGTTGGCGTTGCCGGTATTGGTCAGCAGGTAACGCACGTCGCCCTGCAAACGCTCACGGGTCAGCAGCACCGGCGCCGCGCAAAAGGCGTTGGTGGTAGTCACGCCGGCAATCTGCGCCCCTTCGGCCAGGCGCATGATCACTACATCCTTGCGCCCCGGACGCTTGATGCCCGCCGAAGCAATGCCAAGTTGAAAACCGGGAACCGGGTGCAGGGTAGGCAGAGGACCAAGACCAACAGCCATGAAAGCGCTCCTTGTCGACACAGGTGACGGACGAAACAGTGAAAAAACGCCGCGAACAGGCTGGCCGTTCGCGGCGTGGTTAACGATGAATCAGCCTCGCCGCACACCAGAGCGGTAAAGCAGGCGGGGCCTTACAGGCCAGGCAAGCACTGACCTGTTAGTCAATCTTGCCGTGGCAATGCTTGTACTTCTTCCCGGAGCCGCATGGGCACGGCTCGTTACGGCCGATTTTCGACTCATTGCGCTGCGGTTGCTGGACGCCTTCCGCAGCGGGCTCGGCCGGCTCATCGCCGATCACATCGGGGGCCGCTGCATGCTGGAACTGCATACGGCGGGCCAACTCCTCGGCCTCACGGCGCAAACGCGCCTCTTCCTCGACCGGGTCCTCACGGCGCACCTGTACATGCGAGAGCACGCGAATGGTATCGCGCTTGATCGACTCGAGCAGCTCCTGGAACAGGCTGAACGACTCGCGCTTGTACTCCTGCTTGGGGTTCTTCTGCGCATAACCACGCAGGTGGATACCGTGGCGCAGGTGATCCATGGTCGACAGGTGTTCCTTCCACAGGTCGTCCAGTACACGCAGCAGCATCTGCCGTTCGAACGTACGCAGCGCTTCAGCACCGGCCAGTTCTTCCTTTTCGTGGTAGGCGGCAACCAGTGCATCGTGGATTTTCGCGCGTAGCGGCTCTTCGTAGAGTTTCTCGTCGTCGTCCAGCCACTGCTGGACCGGCAGACGCAGGCCGAAGTCGCTGTACAGGGCCGCTTCCAGCCCGGCAATGTCCCACTGCTCGGGCAGCGACTGCGGCGGGATATGGGCGTCGATGGCGGCATTCAGCACTTCACGGCGGAACTCGTCGATGGTTTCGGCGACGTTATCCGCCTGCAGCAGGCTGTTGCGCATGTGATAGATGACCTTGCGCTGCTCGTTGGCCACATCGTCATATTCCAGCAATTGCTTGCGGATATCGAAGTTGCGTCCTTCGACCTTGCGCTGCGCCTTCTCGATGGCATTGCTGACCATGCGATGCTCGATGGCCTCGCCCTGCTGCATGCCCAGCGCCTTCATGAAGTTCTTCACCCGGTCGGAGGCAAAGATACGCATCAGGCTGTCTTCCAGCGACAGATAGAAACGACTGGAGCCCGGATCACCCTGGCGACCGGAACGACCGCGCAGCTGGTTATCGATACGCCGCGATTCGTGACGCTCACAGGCAATCACATGCAGACCACCCGCTTCGATGACCTGCTGGTGACGTTTCTGCCAGTCGGCCTTGATCTGCGCCACCTGTTCGTCAGTGGGGTTTTCCAGGGCCGCGACTTCCACTTCCCAGTTACCACCCAGCAGGATGTCGGTACCACGACCGGCCATGTTGGTGGCAATGGTCACCGCACCCGGACGACCGGCCTGGGCAATGATCTCGGCTTCTTTCTCATGGTATTTGGCGTTGAGCACCTTGTGCTCGATGCCGGCCTTGACCAGCAACTGCGCAACGTATTCGGAACTTTCGATGGAAGCCGTACCCACCAGCACCGGACGGCCAGCTTGCTGGCACTGGCGAATATCGGCGATCACCGCTTCGTACTTCTCGGCCTGGGTCAGATACACCAGATCGTTGTAGTCCTTGCGCGCCACCGGACGATGGGTAGGAATAACCACCACGTCGAGACCGTAGATCTGCCGGAACTCGAAGGCTTCGGTATCGGCGGTGCCGGTCATGCCGGACAGCTTGCCGTACAGGCGGAAATAGTTCTGGAAGGTAGTCGAAGCCAGGGTCTGGCTCTCGGCCTGGATATGCACCCCCTCCTTGGCTTCGATGGCCTGGTGTAGGCCCTCGGAGAGACGCCGCCCCGGCATGGTACGGCCGGTATGCTCGTCGATGAGGATGATCTGGTTGTTCTGCACGATGTACTCGACGTTGCGATGGAACAACGTGTGTGCACGCAAACCGGAATACACATGAGTCAGCAGGCTGAGGTTGTGCGCCGAATAGAGGCTCTCCCCTTCGGCCAGCAAGCCGGCCTTGACCAGCAGTTCCTCGACGAACTGATGGCCTGCCTCGTTGAGTTCGACCTGGCGGGTCTTCTCGTCGATGCTGTAATGGCCGGGCTGGGCCTCCTGGCCTTCCTCGGCCTCAACCTGGCGAGTCAGCTTGGGAATCAGCTTGTTGATCTCGCTGTACAGGCGCGAGCTGTCCTCGGCCTGGCCGGAGATGATCAGCGGGGTACGGGCCTCGTCGATGAGGATGGAGTCCACCTCGTCGACCACGGCAAAGTTCAGTTCACGCTGGAATTTCTCATCCAGGCTGAACGCCATGTTGTCACGCAGGTAATCGAAGCCGAACTCGTTGTTGGTGCCGTAGGTAATGTCGGCGGCATAGGCGGCGCGCTTTTCTTCCGGCGCCTGGAAGGGCGTGACCACGCCCACCGACAGGCCAAGGAACTCATACAGCGGGCGCATCCAGTTGGCATCGCGGCGGGCCAGATAATCGTTGACGGTTACCACGTGCACGCCTTTGCCGGACAGCGCATTCAGGTACACCGCCAGGGTGGCCATCAGCGTCTTGCCTTCGCCGGTGCGCATCTCGGCAATCTTGCCTTCATGCAGGGTCATGCCGCCGATCAGCTGGACATCGAAGTGGCGCATGCCCATGACCCGCTTGCTCGCCTCGCGGCAGACGGCAAAGGCCTCAGGCAGCAGTTGATCAAGACTTTCGCCCTGCGCCAGGCGTGCCTTGAAGGCTTCACTCTTGCCCCGCAACTGCTCGTCGGAGAGCGCCAGCATCTGCTCTTCAAAGGCATTGACGGCCTGCACCACCTTGGCCATGCGCTTGACTTCACGCTCGTTCTTGCTTCCAAAGAGTTTCTTGAAAAGGGGGGCAAACATATCGGCAGGACTTCCACGCGTTGGAATGAAGAGCATCGCAGGCGACACCCAGGCAGCCTTCATGGCCGCAAGCGAAGGGGCATTCTACTCGGAAATGTCGGTGAGGAAAGGGGCTTCCCGGACTGTCGCCGTGCACCAGGACGCACATCTGCTACCATGCCGCGACCTGTGCGGAGTCCAGCCATGTCGTTTCGCCCCCTCGATGCCAAAGCACCCGCCCTGCTGCTGCGCGAGCTCAAGCCCTTGCGCGACCTGTTGCACAGCGCCGAGCAGCTCAACCGCCTGCAGCAACTGCTGGATGGCCAGCTGCAGCCGGCCGCCCGGCCGTTCTGCCGGCTGGCCTCCTGGCGCGAGGGTATCCTGCTGCTGATCATCACCGACAGCCAGTGGGCCACCCGCCTGCGTTACCAGGAGCGCCGCCTGCTCCGCCAACTACAAGGTCTGGCCGAGTTCCGCGGCCTGCAACGCATCCTTTTCAAGGTACAACCGACGCGTACCAGCCTGGGTTGCAGCATCGCGCCGCCACAGCGCTCGGCCAGCGCCCGTGCCAACCTGCTGGAAAGCGCCGAGGACATCCGCGACCCACGCCTCAAGGCAGCACTGCAACGCCTGGCTGCACACGTCCAGCCCGACGACTGACTACTCGACAATCACCACCCCACGCATGTCCGGGTGCGGCCCACACAGGTATTCGTAACGGCCCGGCAGGTCAAAGGAGCGCTGCCAGGCCTCGCCGGGAAACAGCGGCTCGGACTCGTCCAATCCTTCGTCCTGAAACCATACCGTGTGGTAACCGCGCTTCTCTGTATTCAGCCAGCGCACGTTGTCGCCCACGCGGATATGCACCTGCGCCGGCTGGAACTGCATATCCTGCATGCGCACCTCAACGTCCTGCCCCCAGGCGGCACCCGCCACCCACAAGGCCAATACTCCCGCCCAACGCTTCATGTTCCGCCCTCAACAGGTCTTCACAGGGAGTGTCGATCGCGCCACGGCCTCGCACAAGAGGGTGCGCCAGCCTGTCACAGGCAGACATAAAAAAGGCCACCCGAAGGTGGCCTGAATAAAGAGAAGAGATAGGGTATTGCTTAGCTTGCCGCAGCAGGACGCATGTAGGAGATGGGCGCGCTGCTGGCATCCTCGAAAATCACGACTTCCCAGGCATCGGTTTCCTCGATCAGCGTGCGCAACAGGCGGTTGTTCAGCGCGTGCCCGGACTTGTAGCCCTTGAACTCGCCGATCAGGCTGTTACCCAGCAGATAGAGGTCGCCAATGGCGTCGAGGATCTTGTGCTTGACGAACTCATCTTCGTAACGAAGACCATCTTCATTGAGCACATTGAACTCATCGACAACGATGGCGTTGTCCACGCTGCCACCCAACGCCAGGTTCTGCGAACGCAGGTATTCGATATCACGCATGAAACCGAAGGTGCGGGCGCGACTGACTTCCTTGACGAAGGAGGTGCTGGAAAAGTCGACACTGGCCGTCTGGGTGCGTCCACGGAACACCGGATGATCGAAATCGATCTCGAAGCTCACCTTGAAACCGTCGAAGGGTACGAAGGTGGCGCGCTTCTCGCCCTCCTCCACAGTCACTTCGCGCAGCACACGGATGAACTTCTTCGGGGCGTCCTGTTCTTCCAGGCCAGCCGATTGAATGAGGAACACAAAGGGACCGGCGCTGCCATCCATGATCGGCACTTCGGGCGCGGAGAGTTCGACGTAGGCGTTGTCGATGCCCAGGCCAGCCATGGCCGAAAGCAGGTGCTCCACGGTGTCCACCTTGACATCACCATTGACCAGGGTGGTCGACATGGTGGTTTCCCCCACGTTCTCGGCGCGCGCGGGGATTTCCACCACGGGGTCGAGATCGACGCGACGGAACACGATACCGCTATCGACAGGCGCCGGCTTGAGGGTCAGGTACACCTTCTCCCCGGAATGCAGGCCAACGCCGGTGGCACGGATGATGTTCTTCAGGGTGCGTTGTTTGATCATGTTTCAGACTGCGTCTAGTTGCGAACTGTTTTCAACAATGGCCGGCGATGATAACAGAGCCGGCCTTTGCTGAACACCAATCACAACAATGCCCTCGATATAGTCAATCAATCAGCCTGGCGGCGCAGGAAAGCCGGGATATCCAGGTAGTCCAGATCTTCCTGGGTATTCAGGCGTGCGGCCGTGGCGGCACTACCGTGGCTCTGACGCTGCACGGTAGGACGCTCGTAGTCCTTATAGTTGACAGATGCCGACTCGGCGCGCGGCGCGCTGGCGGCCGGCGCTTGCAGGGTAGCAGCGCTCGCCACCTGCAGGGTGTTGTCGACCACCTTGACCGGCTTCTCGGAACGCGAGCTGAGGCCGGTAGCCACCACGGTCACGTGCAGCTCGTCGCGCATATCGGCATCGATCACCGCGCCGACCTTGACGGTCGCGTGCTCGGAAGCAAAGGCTTCGATGATTTCACCTACTGCGGCGTATTCGCCCAGCGACAGGTCGAGACCGGCGGTGATGTTCACCAGAATGCCACGCGCGCCCTGCAGGTTGACGTCTTCCAGCAGCGGGTTGCGAATTGCCGCCTCGGTCGCCTCACGCGCACGATTCGGGCCGCTGGCCGAGCCAGTACCCATCATGGCCATGCCCATTTCACCCATCACGGTCTTCACGTCGGCAAAGTCGACGTTCATCAGACCCGGACGCTGCATGATGTCGGAGATACCGCGCACGGCACCGGCCAGCACGTCATCGGCTTTGGAGAACGCCGACAGCAGGCTGGCATCCTTGCCCAGGATGGTCAGCAGTTTTTCGTTGGGAATGGTGATCAGCGAATCGACGCACTCGGCCAGCGAACGAATCCCCTCGTCGGCCACCTGCATGCGCTTCTTGCCCTCGAAGGGGAACGGACGGGTCACCACCGCCACGGTGAGGATGCCCATTTCCTTGGCCACTTCGGCAATCACCGGTGCAGCACCGGTGCCGGTACCGCCACCCATGCCGGTGGTGATGAAGACCATATCGGCGCCTTCCAGCACCTCGGCGATACGCTCGCGATCCTCGATCGCCGCCTTGCGACCGATGTCCGGATTGGTCCCGGCACCCAGCCCCTTGGTCACTGCAGTACCCAGCTGCAGGATGGTGCGTGCGCCGATGTTCTTCAGCGCCTGGGCATCGGTATTGGCGCAGATGAACTCAACGCCTTCGATGTTGTTCTTGATCATGTGGTTGACGGCATTGCCACCACCACCGCCGACACCGATAACCTTGATGACGGCGCTCTGCGGAACGTTGTCTACGAGCTCGAACATTTCCCTTCTCCTTTTTACTTTCTAGTTGTATCGCCTACTGCTACCGCGCTTAGAAATTGCCCTGGAACCAGCGTTTCAATCTTTCCAGTACCGGCGTTGCCGCCTCCTCACCACGCCCACCCGCGTTGTACACGCTGCCTTCGGACTGCTTCTGCAGGCCGTACAGCAACAGGCCAACCCCGGTTGCGTAGATTGGATTGCGCACGACATCGGTCATTCCCTTGACACTGTGCGGCACGCCCAGGCGTACCGGCATGTGAAAGATCTCTTCGGCCAGTTCGACAGCACCTTCCATCTTCGAGGTACCGCCGGTGAGGACGATCCCTCCTGGAATCAGATCCTCGTAGCCACTGCGCCGCAACTCGGCCTGGATGAGGGTGAACAGCTCGTCGTAACGCGGTTCAACCACTTCTGCCAGGGCCTGGCGGGACAGTTCGCGCGGTGGCCGGTCTCCCACGCTGGGGACCTTGATGGTTTCCCCCGCACCGGCCAGTTTGGCTAGGGCGCAAGCATACCGAATCTTGATCTCCTCGGCATACTGAGTCGGGGTGCGTAATGCCATTGCGATATCATTTGTGACCTGGTCGCCAGCAATCGGGATGACGGCCGTGTGGCGAATGGCTCCATCCGCGTAAATCGCGATATCCGTGGTGCCACCACCGATGTCGACCAGGCACACGCCCAGGTCCTTTTCATCGTCGGTCAGCACCGAGTAGGCCGAGGCCAATTGCTCGAGAATGATGTCGTCGACTTCCAGGCCACAGCGGCGCACGCACTTCTCGACGTTCTGTGCCGCGTTCACCGCGCAGGTCACGACATGCACCTTGGCCTCCAGGCGTACGCCGGACATGCCCAGCGGCTCGCGCACGCCTTCCTGGTTATCGATCACATAGTCCTGCGGCAGGCTGTGCAGCACTCGCTGGTCGGACGGGATGGCTACGGCCTGGGCCGCTTCGAGCACCCGTTCGAGGTCGGCCAGGCTGACCTCACGATCACGAATGGCCACGATACCGTGGCTGTTCTGGCTGCGGATATGGTTACCCGCCAGCCCCACGAACGCCGAATGAATACGGCAGCCGGCCATCAGCTGGGCCTCTTCCACCGCACGCTGGATCGACTGCACGGTGGACTCGATATTCACCACCACGCCTTTCTTCAGGCCGCGCGACGGGCTGGTGCCGATGCCAACCACTTCCACCTGGCCGTCGGCGGTTACCTCGCCGACCAGCGCCACCACCTTGGAAGTGCCGATATCGAGACCGACGATCATCTTGCCGCTCTGCACGTTTGCCATGCTTGTTCCCTTCTCCTCAATTCACCGCTGTCGCAGGCGCGACAACCGGCTCTACCTGACGCCAGGCCACGGCCAGGCCGTTGGGGTAGCGCAGGTCAACGCGTTGGATATTGGCCAGCTGAGGCTTGAGTTCGGCCTCATGGATGGCGATGAAACGGCGCAGCTTCTCCACCAGATTGTCACGTCCGAGCAGCAACTCCAGGCTGTGCCCCTCGGCGTTGGCCGTAGTCGTCAGGTACCAGCTGCCACGCTCACGCAATTCCAGGCGGGCGATGGAGAAGCCCAACGGACGCAAGAGCTGGCTGAACACCTGATACTGCTGCATCACCTGTACCTTGGCACGCTGCGGGCCGACCAGCTGGGGCAGATGCTGATAATGCTCCAGCTCGCGGGGCGCAAAGGCCTGGCCCTGGTTGTTGAGCAAGGCCTGCTCTCCCCAACGGGCAATCGGCAGCTGTTCTTCCAGGCGAATTACCAGTTGATCGGGCCACACACGGCGCACTTCGGCACTGGCGATCCAGCTCATCTGCTCCAGTTCGCCACGCATCGCCGCCAGGTCGACTTCCAGGAAGCTCGCCGCCGCGAACGGTGCAATACGCTCCTGCACAGCCTGCTGGCTGATGTAGCGCAGGTCGCCCTGCACACTGATCCGGCTGATCGGCCGGTCGGCATACGGCAACAGGCGCTGAGTCCCCTCATAGACCCCCAGCCCCAGCACTACCAGCGCCAGCGGCCAGAGCAGGCGCTTGAGCGGACTGAAGTCCGGGCGCGGCAGGCTCAAGCGCACGGGTTGCTTGGCCACCATGCGACTGGCCCCGCGTGGCGCCGGCTTGCCACCGCGCTGCGGTGCGCGCAGCGGCGCTGACGTGGGATGACGCAGGCTCATGACCATGGCTTAGCCCCTCGCCTCGACGCTGTCGGCAAGAATCGCCAGCACCAGCTGGGTGAAATCCAGGCCGGCAGCCCGCGCGGCCATCGGCACCAGGCTGTGATCGGTCATGCCCGGCACGGTGTTGACCTCGAGCAGCCAGAAACGCCCAGCAGCATCCTGCATCACATCGGCACGCGCCCAACCCTGCACGCCAACCGCCTCGCAGGCGCGCGCGGTCAGCTCGCGCAAGGCCTGTTCCTGGGCGGCCGGTAGGCCGCAGGGAATCAGGTACTGGGTGTCGTCGGCCAGGTACTTGGCCTCGTAGTCATAGAACTTGTGGGTTGTGCCCAGGCGAATCGGTGGCAGCACTTCGCCGCGCAGTACGGCCACGGTGAACTCCGGGCCATCGATCCACTGTTCAACCAGCACTTGCGCGTCATAGCGCGCGGCCTCCTGCCAGGCCTCGATAAGCGCCGTGAGGTTATCGACCTTGGCCATGCCGATGCTCGAACCTTCATGGGCTGGCTTGACGATCAGCGGAAAGCCCAGCTCTGCCGCGGCGGCCTGGCAATCGGCCGGCGAAGCCAACGCGGCATGCCGCGGCGTCGGCAGGCCGAGACTATGCCAGACCTGCTTGGTACGCAGTTTGTCCATGGCCAGCGCCGAGGCCAGGATGCCGCTACCCGTGTAGGGGATGCCGGCACATTCGAGCAGCCCCTGCATGGCACCATCTTCGCCGCCCCGGCCATGCAGCACGATGAACGCACGGTCGACGTGCGCGTCAGCCAGGCGCTGCAGGATATCGTCACCCACATCGATACCCACGGCATCCACCCCCGCCTGCAGCAAAGCCTGCAGTACGGCGTTACCGGATTTAAGGGAAACCTCGCGCTCGGCGCTCTTGCCGCCAAACAGCACGGCAACGCGGCCGAAGGCCTGCGGATCAAGGGTGCACTTCAGGCTCATTTCGACTCACCAGCGAACAGGGGGTGCTTGCACAATTGGCCAGCCAGGGCACCGATATCCCCGGCGCCCTGGCACAGCAGGATGTCGCCGTCGCGCAGCAACGGCTTGAGAATCGGGGCCAGGTCAGTACCCCGCTCGACATAGATCGGGTCGAGCTGACCGCGCTGACGGATGCTGTGGCACAGCTGGCGGCTGTCGGCGCCGGGAATCGGCTCCTCGCCGGCCGGATAGACCTCCATCAGCAGCAGGACATTGGCATCGCCCAGCACCTGCACGAAGTCCTCGTAGAGGTCACGGGTACGGCTGTAGCGGTGCGGCTGGTAGACCATCACCAAGCGCCGCTCCGGCCAACCGCCGCGCACCGCCTTGATCACTGCTGCCACTTCACGAGGGTGATGACCATAGTCGTCGACCAGCATTACCCGCCCCTCGCCCAGCGACAGCTCCGGGTACACCTGGAAGCGCCGCCCAACCCCCTGGAAACCGGCCAGCCCCTGGACGATCGCGGCATCGTCGAGCCCCTCGTCGGTGGCAATGGCAATGGTGGCCAGGGCATTCAGCACATTGTGATTGCCCGGCATGTTGACGCTGACCTGCAGCGGCTCACGCTCGCGGCGCAACACGGTGAAATGGGTCTGCATGCCTTGCTGGCGGACATTGATGGCCCGTACGTCGGCATCTTCGGCAAAACCGTAGGTAACGATCGGCCGCGCTACCTGCGGGAGAATCTCGCGCACCACCGGATCATCTACGCACAGCACCGCCAGCCCGTAGAACGGCAGGTTGTGGAGGAACTCGACAAAGGTCTTCTTCAGCTTGTTGAAATCGCCGCCGTAGGTACTCATATGGTCGGCGTCGATATTGGTCACCACCGCGACCAGCGGCTGCAGGTGCAGGAAGCTGGCATCGCTTTCATCGGCCTCGGCCACCAGGTAGCGACTGGTCCCCAACTGGGCATTGGTGCCGGCGGCATTCAGTCGGCCACCGATGACGAAGGTCGGATCGAGCTTGGCGGCGGCAAACACCGAGGCGATCAGGCTGGTAGTGGTGGTCTTGCCATGCGTACCGGCCACGGCAATGCCATGCCGGTAGCGCATCAACTCGGCCAGCATCTCCGCGCGCGGCACTACCGGAATGCGTCGCTCCAGGGCATACGCCACTTCCGGGTTGCTCGGATTGACAGCACTGGACACCACCAGCACATCGGCACCACTGGCATTACTGGCGGCATGCCCAATATGCAGGGTGGCACCAAAGCGCTGCAGGCGTTCGGTCACCGGCGACGCCTTGAGGTCCGAGCCGGATACCTGATAACCGAGGTTGAGCAGCACCTCGGCAATCCCACACATACCGACCCCGCCGATACCGACGAAATGAATATGCCGGATGCGGCGCATTTCCGGCTGCGGCATGGCTTTACGGCTTTCAACCATGGGCCACCTCCAGGCAGGTATCAACCACCACCTTGGTGGCATCGGCTTTGGCCAGACGCCGGGCGGCGGCAGCCATCGCAGTCAAACGTTCGCGGTGCATGGAAACCTCGGCAAGCTGCGCGGCCAAGTGGGCCGCGTCGGTCGTACGTTGGGCCAGGAGCACGGCAGCGCCCTCACTGACCAGAAATTCGGCATTGCGTGTCTGGTGGTCATCGATGGCATGCGGCAGCGGCACCAGGAGCGCAGCCTTGCCGGCCGCTGCCAGCTCGCTGACGGTCAGCGCCCCGGCCCGGCAGATCACCAGGTCAGCCCAGGCATAACTGGCGGCCATGTCCGTGATGAACGGCAGCACTTCGGCAACCAGTCCGGCGGCGCGGTAACGCTCGGCCGTCAGTTCGGCGTGACGACGCCCGGCCTGATGGCAGACCTGCGGGCGCTGCTCCGCCGGCAACAAGGCCAGCGCATCGGGCAGCAGGCGGTTGAGCGGTTCGGCACCCAGGCTGCCGCCCAGCACCAACAGACGCAGCGGGCGATGCGCGGACTGCGGCACAGAGGGCGTAAGAAAAACTTCCGCGCGTACCGGATTACCCGTGGTACGCAGCTTGGCCGATGCGGCAAAGGCGCCCGGAAACGCCTGGCAGATGCGCGCCGCCAACGGCGCCAGGGCACGATTGGCCGTACCGGCAACGGCATTTTGCTCATGAATCACCAGCGGCACGCCGGACAGACGCGCGGCCAGGCCGCCCGGGCCGGTGACATAGCCGCCCATACCCAGCACGCAGACCGGACGCAGCGTGCGCAGTACACGCCAGGCCTGCCACAGGGCACGCAACAGCTGCCAGGGCGCCTTGAGCAGCGCCAGCTTGCCCTTGCCGCGCAGGCCGCTGACCTGAATACGTTGCAGCGGCAGACCGGCCGCTTCGACCAGTTCGTTCTCGATCCCCTGCGGCGTGCCCAGCCAGTGCACCTCGTAGCCGCGTGCCTGGAACTCGCGGGCACAGGCCAGCGCCGGGAATACGTGACCGCCGGTGCCGGCAGCCATGATCAGCACCTTAGCGGCCATGGCGCAGCCCTCCCGACAACGGCGCAGGGGCCGGTTCGAGGAAGTCCTCCTCGCGGAACTCATAGTCGGCACTGCCCAGCAAGGCCGTACGCCGTTCCCACTCGATACGCAGCAACAAGGCCAGGCTGACACAGCAGATCACCAGCGAGCTGCCACCATAGCTGAGGAAGGGCAAGGTCAGTCCCTTGGTCGGCAGCAGGCCGACGTTCACGCCGATGTTGATGAGGATCTGGCCGATCCACAGCACCGCCAGGCCATAGGCCAGGTAAGCCGCGAAGAACTGCCGCGCCTGCTCGGCCCACAGGCCGATGTACAGCGCGCGAACACTGACGAAAACGAACAGCGCCACGCTGATCAGCGCCCCCAGCATACCCAGCTCTTCGGCCAGCACGGAAAATACGAAGTCAGTATGTGCTTCCGGCAGATAGAACTGCTTCTGGATGCTGTTGCCCAGGCCCACGCCGAACCACTCGCCACGCCCGAAGGCAATCAGCGCCTGGCTGAGCTGGTAGCCGGCACCAAACTGATCGGCCCACGGATCGACGAAGTTGAGCAGGCGCTGCATACGGTAGCTTTGGCTGGTCATCACCAGCACCCCGGCGCCGAGCACCGCGCTGGCCAGTGGGATGAAGCGCAGCAGGCTGACCCCGCCGAGGAACAGCATGGCAATCGCCGCGCCAAACAGCACCACGGTGGCCCCGAAATCGGGCTCGGCCAGCAGCAGGAAGCCCAGCATGCCCAGCAGCACCAGCGGCTTGAAGAAGCCACGCCAGGTATTGCGCACTTCCTCGCGGCGACGCACCAGATAACCCGCCAGGAAAACCACGGTGAACAGCTTGGCCAGCTCGGACGGCTGCACGTTGAACAGGCCGAAGCCAATCCAGCGCTTGGCACCGTTGACCTCTCGACCGATCCCCGGCAGCAGCACGAGAATCAGCAGCACAAAAGACACCAGCAGCAGTGGCGCTCCCGCACGCTGCCAGAACGATAACGGCAGCAGCAACACAAACAACCCGGCACACAGCCCGATGGCCAGGTACACCAGGTGACGGATCATGTGATACAGCGGGTTACCGGACAGCGCGGCAGCCACCTCGGTGGAAGCCGAGGCAATCATCACCAGGCCCAGGCCAAGCAGTGCCAGGCAACCCGCCAGCAGCGGGAAGTCCAGGTCAATGCCGCGCCCACTGTTCAGCGGCGACGGTTGCTTGAGCAGCTCGGCCAAACGACTCAGCACAGGGCCTCCACGGCGCGGGCAAACAGCTGGCCGCGCTCCTCGAAGTTCTTGAACATATCCAGGCTGGCGCAGGCAGGCGACAGCAGTACCGCATCCCCTGGCTGGGCCAACTCCGTGCAGCGCGCAACCGCCTCTTCCAGGTTGCTCACGCGCAGCAGTGGCACACCATCGCCCAAGGCATCGGCCAGCCGCTCGGCATCGCGCCCGAGCAACACCACGGCGCGGCAGAATTTGCTAACGGGGGCCTTGAGCGCCGAGAAATCGGCGCCCTTGCCGTCACCGCCGGCAATCAGCAGCAGTTTGCCGGCGATATCGCTGCCCAGCCCTTCGATGGCCGCCAGCGCGGCGCCAACATTGGTGGCCTTGGAGTCGTCGTAGTAGCTCACGCCCCGGCGCTCACGCAGCCACTGGCAACGATGGGCCAGGCCGGGGAAGGCTTGCAGCGCCTGCAGCATCGCTGCCATTGGCAGGCCTACGGCATGCCCCAGGGCCAGCGCTGCCAGCGCGTTGCTGTAGTTGTGCGCGCCACGTATCTTCAGTTCGGTAGTGGCCAGCAGCGGCTGGAACTGCAGCGCCAGATAGCTCTGGCCGTCCTGCTGCAACAGGCCGAAACGTTTGAAATCCGACTTGTCGAGACCAAAGCTCCAGCACGGCACCTGATCGGCAATCAACGGACGCGACAGCGGATCATCGCGGTTGACCACCACCTGGCGGGCACCGCGGAAAATGCGGTGCTTGGCCAGGTGGTACTGAACCATGCCGTCATAGCGATCCATGTGGTCTTCGCTGATGTTCAGGCAGGTGGCCACCTCGGCATTCAGACGCTCGGTGGTTTCCAGCTGGAAGCTGGACAGCTCCAGTACGTACAGCTCGACCTCGTCGCTGAGCAGGTCCAGCGCCGGGGTACCGATATTGCCACCCACCGCCACCTTCCTGCCGGCCGCCGCCGCCATCTCGCCGACCAGGGTGGTCACGGTGCTCTTGGCGTTGGAACCGGTGATGGCAACGATCGGGGCCTTGGCGTAGCGGGTGAACAGGTCGATGTCGCCGGACATCTTCACGCCGCGCGCGGCGGCTTCGCGCAGCGCCGGGGTGGCCAGGGCCAGGCCGGGGCTCACATAGAGCTCCGCGGCGCGGCACAGAAAATCGACATCCAGCTCACCGCAACGCACGTCCACCTGCGGGTAATCGCGCTGCAGGGTGGCCAGCTCCGGTGGGTTGCTGCGGGTATCGGCTACCGCGAAAGGCAACCCCTGGCGCGCCAGGAAGCGCACCACGGACATGCCACTCTTGCCGAGGCCGACAACGATACGAAACTGGTCGGAAGCGATCAGGCTCACGGGTACGTCCTCAGCGCAGCTTCAGGGTGGCCAGGCCGATCAGCACCAGAATCACGGTGATGATCCAGAAGCGCACGATCACCCGCGGCTCCGGCCAGCCTTTGAGTTCGAAATGGTGATGGATCGGCGCCATGCGGAACACGCGCTTGCCGGTCAGCTTGAAGCTGGCCACCTGGATCATCACCGAGAGGGTTTCCATGACGAACACCCCGCCCATGATGAACAGCACGATCTCCTGACGGACGATCACCGCGATAGTGCCGAGCGCGGCACCGAGGGCCAGCGCACCGACGTCACCCATGAACACCTGCGCGGGGTAGGTGTTGAACCACAGAAAGCCCAGCCCCGCCCCCACCAGAGCGGCACAGAACACAATCAATTCGCCAGCACCTGGTACATAGGGAATCAGCAAGTACTGGGCAAAATTGATGTTGCCCGACAGGTAGCAGAAGATTGCCAGTGCACCGGCCACCATCACGGTCGGCAGGATCGCCAGGCCATCCAGGCCGTCGGTGAGGTTCACCGCATTGCTGGTGCCGACGATGACGAAATAGGTCAGCACCACGAAACCCACGCCCAGCGGCAACGCCACGTCCTTGAGCAGGGGCACGATCAGCGTGGTTTCCACCGGATTCTGCGCCGTGACATACAGGAAGATGGCCGCCGCCAGACCGAACACCGACTGCCAGAAATACTTCCAGCGACTCGGCAGGCCACGCGAGTTCTTCTCGATCACCTTGCGATAGTCATCCACCCAGCCGATGGCGCCGAACAGCAGGGTCACCGCCAGCACCGTCCACACGTAGCGGTTGGACAGGTCGGCCCAGAGCAATGTGCTGATGGCGATGGCCGTAAGAATCAGCGCGCCCCCCATAGTCGGCGTGCCTTTCTTCGACAGGTGCGATTGCGGGCCGTCGTTACGCACGGCCTGGCCGATCTGACGGATCTGCAGGGTACGGATCATCCACGGACCCAGCCACAGCGACAGGGCGAGCGCAGTCAGCACGCCGAGAATGCCGCGCAGTGTCAGGTACTGGAACACGGCAAAGCCCTTGTGGAACTGTTGCAGGTACTCGGCGAGTAGCAGCAGCATCAGTGAATCTCCCCGGATTGGCCACAGAGTGCCGCGACGACCTTGTCCATCGCCGCGCTGCGTGAGCCTTTTATTAGAATGGTGGTGCCGGCCGTTTCGGCCTGCAGAGCGCTGATCAGGCTGGCCTGATCAGCAAAATGACGGGCGCCGGCACCGAATGCCGCCACGGCATGGCGCATCAGCGGGCCTGCCGCATACAGTGCAGAGACTTTGCCGGCGGCATGCGCACCCACCTGACGATGGCCTTCTTCGGCCCACTCGCCCAGCTCGCCCATGTCGCCCACTACCAACAGGGTACGTCCGGCAAAACCGGCCAGAATGTCCACCGCCGCGCACATCGACACAGGGTTGGCGTTATAGCTGTCATCGATGACCCGCACACCCTGCGCCGTCAACTGCGCTACGCAGCGCCCGGGCACCGGCTGCAGGGCCTGCAACCCGGCGACCATCGCAGCCAGGCTGACGCCCAGGGCATGCGCCGCCGCGCAGGCCGCCAGGGCATTGCTGACATTGTGCTCACCCAGCAGGTTGAGCTGGACCACGGCCTGTCCCTGCGGGCTGTGCAGGGTAAAGCCCTGGCAGCCACGGGCATCACGGTGCAACTCGCCCGCATGGAAGTCGGCTCGCGCGTCCTGCAGGGCAAAACGCAGGATCGACCGCCCGGCGGCACGCGCCTGCCAGGTGGCGAAGGCGGCATCATCCAGGTTAAGTACCGCCGTACCGTCAGCCGGCAAACCCTCAATAATCTCGCCCTTGGCCTCGACGATTTTTTCCGGACCGCCGAACTCGCCAACATGGGCATTCCCGGCATTGGTCAGGATGGCCACCTGCGGACGCGCCAGGGCCACGGTGTAGGCAATCTCGCCGACATGGTTGGCGCCCAGTTCGATCACCGCCGCGACATGCTGTTCGGCCAGCTCCAGCAGGGTCAGCGGTACCCCAAGGTCATTATTGAGGTTGCCACGCGTGGCCAGCACTTCACCATTCAGCGCCGCACGCAGGATGGCTGCGAGCATTTCCTTGACCGTGGTCTTGCCACTGGAGCCAGTCACTGCCGCCAACTGGCCACGAAACGCCTGACGATTCAGTGCGCCCAGCTGGCCCAGCGCCAGTCGTGTGTCAGCCACCTGCAACTGCGGCAGGGCCAGGCTGGCATCCGCCTGCTCGACCAGCGCCGCCACGGCGCCCTTGGCCGCCACTTCCGCCAGGTAGGCATGCCCGTCGAAATTCGGCCCACGCAAGGCAACGAACAGTTGCCCCGGCTGCAGGCGCCGGCTGTCCGTGCACAGGCTGCTGAACGCCACGTCCCCGCCCAGCAGACGACCATTCAGGGCCAGAGCCATTTCCGCCAGAGACAGTGGCTTAAGCATGGGCCACCTCCCAGGCACGCAGAGCCTCGGCGGCCTGTTGCAGGTCGCTGAACGGCAGGCGCTGGCCGTGGATTTCCTGATAATCCTCATGCCCCTTGCCAGCCAGCAGCACGACATCGCCGGCCTCGGCCTGGCTTACCAGGCGGGCAATCGCCTCGCCGCGCCCGGACAGGAAGGTCACCGCCTCCGGCTGCACGAAGCCGCCACGGATATCGGCAAAGATCTGTTCAGGTGCTTCGCTGCGCGGGTTGTCATCAGTCACCCAGACCCGATCAGCCAGTCGCTCGGCCACGGCAGCCATCAACGGACGCTTGCCGCGATCACGCTCGCCACCACAACCAAACAGGCAATAAAGCCGCCCCTGCACATGCGGACGCAAGGCCGACAGCACCTGCTCCAGGGCATCCGGGGTGTGCGCGTAATCGACCACCAGCACAGGCTGCCCCGGCTGACCGAAGCGCTGCATGCGCCCCAACGGCCCTTGCAGACGCGGCACCAGGGCGAGGATCTCGCCCAACGGATAACCCAGCGCCAGCAAGCTACCCACCACGGCCAGCAGATTGCTCAGATTGAAACGACCGAGCAGCGCGCTGCGCAGCCAGCCTTCGCCCTGCGCAGTATGCAGGCGCGCCTGCACACCCTGTTCGGTGAAACGCATTTCACTGCAGTACAGGCTGGCCTTGCTGTCCTGCTGGCTGTAGCTGAACAGCCGCGACGGCAGGCTCCGAGCGGCCAGTTCACGACCGAAGGCATCATCCAGATTGATCACCCGGGCACGCAGGTCCGGCTGGGCGAACAGGCGCGCCTTGGCTTCGCCATAGGCCTGCATGTCACCGTGATAGTCGAGGTGGTCACGCGAAAGATTGGTGAACACGGCGAGGTCGAAATCCAGCGCAGCCACCCGCCCCTGCTCCAGACCATGGGAAGAAACCTCCATGGCCACGGCACGTGCGCCTGCCTGTTTCAGCTGTGCCAGGGTGGCCTGCACGCCCAGCGCATCCGGCGTGGTATGCCGCCCGGCCAGCAGTTCGCCATGGAAACCGTTACCCAGCGTACCGATGATTCCGCAGCGCTCGCCGAGCAGGTCCAGGGCCTGGGCCAGCAACTGGCTGACACTGGTTTTGCCATTGGTGCCAGTGATGCCGATCAGGCGCAGGGCGCGGCTCGGCTCGCCATAGAAACGCCCGGCAATCGCCGACAACTGGGCAGACAGGCCACGCACCGCGATCAGCGCGCACGCGCTGTCCTGCATCGGCGCAGCACCGTCAGCCTCGTAGGCCACGGCTGCAGCGCCACGGGCAATGGCATCAGCGATATGCGCCCGGCCATCCGTCTGGCTACCCGGCACAGCCAGGAACAGGTCGCCCGGCAGAACCTTGCGGCTGTCCAGGGCCAGTTCACGAATAAGCACCGCGGACTCGGCCTGCGGTAACAACTGATTGAGTGGCATGGGCATCAGAAGCGCCCTCCGTTGACCTGGGCCAGCTTCTGCGGCTGCGCTTCGGCAGGCAGGTTATCCGGCGCGATATTCATCAAACGCAGCGCCCCGGCCATGACCTTGCCGAACACCGGAGCGGACACCAGGCCACCGTAGTAGGCACCGTTGCTCGGTTCGTCGATCATCACCACGGTGGCGATACGCGGGTTATCCATGGGGCCGACCCCGGCAAAGAAGGAGCGATAGGCCTTGTCGACGTAGCCTTTGCTGCCAACCGCCGCCTTGCGGGCTGTACCACTCTTGCCGCCGACGTGATAGCCCGGCACCTTGGCCCGTGCACCACCGCCACCCGGCTCTTCGACCACGGCCTGGAGCATCTGCAGCACCTGCTTGGCCACGGCAGCATCCATGACCTGTACCGGCTGCGGCAGGCGATCCTGACGGACCATCGACAGCGGCACGTTCTTACCCTCGTTGGCCAGGACGGCATAGGCATGCGCCAACTGCACGGCAGTCACCGACAGGCCGTAGCCATAGGCCAGGGTGGCGGTTTCCGCCTGCGGCCACTTGCGATGATTGGGCAGGTTGCCCACGCGCTCGCCAGGGAAACCCAGGCCGGTATCCTGGCCCAGGCCGGCCTGCTGCATCACCGCATAAATCGGCTCGGCACCGATATCGAAGGCAATCTTGCTGATGCCGACGTTACTGGACTTCATGAGGATCTGCGTCAAGTCCAGCACGCCACCGCGCGACACATCGCGAATGGTGTAGCGGCCGATACGCAGGCTGCCCGGATGGGTATCCACGGTGCTCTCGGGCTTCCAGCGCCCGGTACCCAGTGCCGCGGCGATGGAGAACGGCTTGACCGTGGAACCCGGCTCGAAGACATCGATCATCGCGCGGTTGCGCATGGCCTGGGGATTGAGATTGCGCCGGTTGTTGGGGTTGTAGGTCGGCTGGTTGACCATGGCCAGCACTTCGCCGCTCTTCACATCGAGCATCACCAGACTGCCAGCCTTGGCACCGAACTCCTGCAGGGCATTGCGCAGCTCACGGTGCGCCAGGTACTGCAGGCGCAGGTCGATGGACAACGCCAGGGCCTTGCCCGACTTGGCGTTCTGGGTGACCTGGATATCCTTGATCAGCTTGCCGCGACGATCCTTGAGCACCTGACGCTTGCCCGGCACGCCGGCCAGCCACTCGTCGAAAGCCAGCTCGACGCCCTCGCGCCCCTTGTCATCGATATCGGTAAAACCGACCACATGTGCCGTGACTTCACCGGCCGGGTAGAAGCGCCGGAACTCTTCCACGCCATACACCCCGGGAATCCGGTATTCCAGTACCGCCTGACCCTGCTCGGGCGTCAGACCACGCATCAGATAGATGAATTCCCGCCGCGCGTCCTGCTCGATACGCTGCACCAGCGCACGCGGCTCCAGGCCCAGCAACGCTGCCAGCTCGGGGATACGCCCAGCCGCCGGCAACAACTCCTTGGGGTTGGCCCACAGGGTCATGACCGGCGTACTGACGGCCAGCGGCTCGCCATTGCGGTCGGTAATCAGCCCGCGGTGTGCGGGAATCGGGATATGCCGCAGGCTGCGGGCATCGCCATGCGACTGCAGGAAATCCCGATCAACCACTTGCAGGTCGACAATCCGCCAGGCGATCGCTGCCACCAGCACGGCAAGCACCACCAGCACCAGACGAAAGCGCCACGGATACTGCACCCCGGGCAGGCGGATCATGGCGCCACCATGCGGACTTCGCCCGGCTCGGGAATGCGCATCTGCAAGCGCTCGGCGGCCAGACTCTCGATACGGTTATGCGCTGTCCAGGTGCTCTGTTCAAGAATCAGCCGTCCCCATTCGGCCTGCGCCTTGTCACGCACACTGAGCTCGCCATACAGCTCGTTGAGCAACTGGCGACTCCAATGCGCGCAGTAGGACACCCCCAGCGCCGACAGTACGATGCACACAAACAGCACCAGGAGCAGGCCGCTACCCGGTGGCAGGGGCTTGGCGAACAGGCGGCTCACCGCAGCTTCTCCGCAATACGCATGACGGCACTGCGCGAACGCGGGTTGGCACGTACTTCCGCTTCGCTGGCAAACACCGGCTTGCCATGCAGTTTCAGGCGCGGCTCGAACGCTTTGGGGATGATCGGCAGGTCACGCGGCAGGCGATCAACTTCGCCCTTGGCATGCCGGCGCATGAACTGCTTGACGATGCGATCTTCCAGGGAATGGAAGCTGATCACTACCAGCCGCCCACCGACTGCCAGGGCCTCCAGCGCTGCATCGAGGCCACGCTGCAGATCACCCAGTTCATTATTGACGTGAATACGCAGCCCCTGGAATGCACGGGTTGCCGGGTTCTTGCCCTTCTCCCAGGCGGGATTGGCATCGGTAAGCACCTGGGCCAGGTCCGCGGTACGCTCGAACGGCTTGAGCGCACGACGCTGCACCACGGCTCGCGCCATACGCTTGGCGAAACGCTCTTCACCATACTCCTTGAAGACCCGGGCAATTTCTTCCTCGTCCGCCGTGGCAATGAACTGCGCGGCACTCAGCCCGGCATGCGGATTCATGCGCATATCCAGCGGGCCGTCATTGACAAAGCTGAAGCCTCGCTCGGCGTCATCCAGCTGCGGCGAGGACACGCCAAGATCGAGCAATACACCATCCACTCGGCCATGCAGCTGGCGCTGCGCCAACTCATCGCCCAGCTCGGCAAAACTGCGCTGCACAACGACAAAGCGGCCGTCTTCGGCCGCCAGCGCTTGCCCCGTGGCAATAGCTTGCGGGTCTTTGTCAAAGCCCAGCAGGCAGCCCTCCGCACCCAGCTTCTGCAGAAGCAGGCGACTATGCCCGCCGCGCCCGAAGGTGCCATCGACATAGCAGCCATCGCTGCGCACAGCCAGGGCCTCGATAGCTTCATCGAGCAATACGGTGATATGGCGAAACGGGCTGGTCATGCTCACAGGATCAGATCACGCAGGTCATCCGGCAGCGCGCCGGGTTGTTTGATGGCAGCCAGATCCGCTTCCGCCAGGGCATTCCAGGCCTCCTCGTTCCACAGCTGAAACTTGTTCAGTTGCCCGACCAGCATGGCGTGCTTGTCCAGGCCGGCATGGGTGCGCAGGCGCGGCGGCACGAGAAAACGACCGTTGCCGTCCAGCTCGATATCCACTGCATTGCCGATCAGCAGGCGCTGCAGGCGGCGCGTCTCTTCGCGCAACGACGGCAGCTCACGCAGCTTGGCCTCGATCAGCTCCCACTCGGACAACGGATAGATACACAGGCAGGGGTCTACCGCATCAATGGTCACGATGAGCTGGCCAGCACAACGCGCAAGCAGCTCATCACGATACCGACTCGGCATCGCGAGGCGCCCTTTGGCGTCGAGACTGATGGCGTTAGCTCCGCGAAACAAGGCTGCGCTTCCCCTTATTAACTAGCTATCCGTGCCCATAAAAACCACTTCAACCCACTTTATGCCACTTCGGCACACTATAGGAACGCAGCAACCCCACCGTCAAGGCACGGCAAAGCGGAAAAATCCTTATGTGACGGCGATTTAGCGCCGACCCAGGGGGAATGAAGGGGCTTTTTGACGGAGCCAGAACAGGCAAAAACGAACCAGCACAAAGCACTGAACTTCGAACTTAAAGTACTTTGTTAAGAGTAAGATTTTTTAGGCATTAAAAAGGCGGGAAAAACAGCACTGCAGAAGTAACAGCAGCGAGAAAGGAAGGTGGAGAGTCGGCCTGTAAGCCGGGTTCTGTCGAGGACAGCCATTCCTCTACGCACTACATCACTGCAGCGCTTTAGCAACCTACCCGGTTCCAGCGCGGGCCACGCCAATGGAACCCTATTTGGTCTTGCTCCGAGTGGGGTTTACCTAGCCACGGACTGTTGCCAGCCGTGCGGTGCGCTCTTACCGCACCTTTTCACCCTTACCGGCGCTTGCGCGCTTAGGCGGTTATTTTCTGTGGCACTTTCCGTAGGCTCACGCCTCCCAGGCATTACCTGGCACTCCGCCCTATGGAGCCCGGACTTTCCTCCCCCTGCCAGATGGCAGGCAGCGACTGTCCAGCCGACTCTCCGCCGGCAAGGGTAACGGCAGCCGCCACAGGCGGCAAGCGCAAAGCGCAACAACCAGCGTCGCCGTGCCGCCTCAACGCTAAGACTGACGAGCCAGCGCTGCCTGGTACAACAGGTTCTTGCGCACCCCGGTAATCTCCGCCGCCAGCGCTGCCGCACGCTTGAGCGGCAAGTCGGCCAACAACAAGTCAAGCACGCGCAGCGCCTCACCACTCAGCGCCTCCTCGCCCTCGGGCGCCTGCCAGCCCGCCACCAACACCACACACTCACCGCGCTGCTGGTTGCTATCAGCCGCCACCCAGGCGCACAACTCATCCAGCGGCAGCCCCTTGAGGGTTTCAAAAGTCTTGCTCAACTCACGCCCAAGCACCGCCTGACGCTGCCCGCCAAAGGCCTCGCACATGTCCTGCAGGGACTCCAGCAGACGATGCGGTGCCTCGTAGAAGATCAAGGTGCGGGACTCCTCCGCCACGCCCTGCAGGCGCGCCTGGCGCGCTGCCGCCTTGGCCGGCAGGAAACCCTCGAAGATGAAGCGATCCGACGGCAGGCCAGCGGCAGAAAGTGCCGCGACTAGAGCACAGGCTCCCGGCACAGGCGACACACGAATCCCAGCCGCCCGCGCGGCACGCACCAGATGAAAGCCAGGATCGGAAATCAGCGGTGTACCGGCATCGGAAATCAGCGCCACATCCTCACCCGCCAGCAAACGCTCGACAAAGCGCCCCCCCTGTTCGCGCTCATTGTGCTCATGACAGGCGGCCAGCGGCGTCGTGATGCCGAAGTGCTGCAGCAGCCGCGACGAGTGACGGGTATCCTCCGCGGCAATCAACGCCACCTCGCGCAACACCCGCAGGGCACGCGCGCTGATGTCTTCCAGATTGCCGATCGGCGTAGCCACCACATACAGGGTACCGACAGCAGATGAACTCAAAGGGGCGGACGACACGGCAAACTCCGGGACATTGAACAGGCGCACGATTGTAACGGCTTTCCCGCCACAGGTTCGCACCCATGGCGCCCCTTCGGTACAATCGCTGATTCGTTGACCCGAGTACCAGGATAGACTCCATGACCTTGCGCCCCCTGCTCGCCTTCAGCCTTGCCGCCCTGCTTTGCGCCTGCGCAAGCGACGGCCGCGCCCCGCTTGGCGAACTGCCCCGCACCCCCAAGGCCAGCATTGAGCAACTGCTCAGCGAAGCCAGCAGCAGCCAAGGTGAACAGGCGGCGCTACTGCGCCTCTCCGCCGCCGAGCAGGCGTTGCGCCTGGGCCACTGGCAGCAGACCGCAGACATCCTGCAACAGGTGCCGCTGGACTCGCTCAAGCCGGCCCAGCAAATCTATGCCAGCACCCTGAGCGCTGAGCTGGACCTGGCCCGCCAACGCCCAAAAAGCGCGCTCAAGGCCTTCGCCCATCCCAGCTTCGAGCGCCTCGCCGAACTGCCACTGGAGCAGCAACTGCGCAGCCAGAGCGTACGCGCCCAGGCCCTGGAAGCCGATAAACAACTGCTCGCGGCAGCCCGTGAACGCGTGTTCATTGCCCCCCTGCTCGCCGACCAGCAACAGGCGGCCAACCACGCCCATATCTGGAAGCTGCTCAGCCAGCTTTCCCGCCAGGAACTGCAGAGCGAGGGCGACAGCGAGTTCGACGCCTGGCGACAACTGGCACTGATCAGCAAGCAGAATGCCACGCCACAACAGCAAAGCGCGCAGATCGACGCCTGGCTGGCAGCCCACCCGCAACACCCGGCGGCACAAGACCTGCCCCAGGCACTGCGCGACATCCAGCAACTGGCTCGCCAGCCCTTGCAGAAAATTGCCCTGCTGCTGCCCCAGGACGGCCCGCTGGCCTCGGTGGCACGCGCCCTGCGTGACGGCTTCCTGGCCGCGCACTACCAGGCCCTGGCCAGCAACCCACAGCTACCCAGCGTGCAACTGTATGACAGCAACAGCATCAGCTCGCTGGACGCGTTCTACCAGCAAGCCAGCCAGGACGGTATCCAGCTGGTCGTCGGCCCGCTGGAAAAACCGCTGGTCAAGCAACTCAGCGAACGCGAGCAACTGCCCCTGCCCACCCTCGCCCTCAACTACAGCGACAGCACGCGCACACCGCCGGCCCAGCTCTTCCAGTTTGGCCTGGCTGCCGAGGACGAGGCACGCGCAGCCGCGCAACGCGCCTGGGACGACGGCATGCGCCGCGCCGTAGCGCTGGTGCCGAGCGGCGAATGGGGCCGCCGCGTGCTGGCTGCCTTCCAGGGCAGCTGGCAAGCACAAGGCGGGGAGCTGCTTGGTGTGCAATACATCGATCAACCCGTCGAGCTGGCACGGCAGATTGCCGAGCTGCTGCAGCTGCGCCAAAGCGAAGCACGCGCGCAGCGCCTGGAGGCCGCCGTGGGCAGCACCATCGATGCACAGCCGGCGCGTCGCCACGATATCGACTTCATCTTCCTCGCCGCCACACCGCAGCAAGCGCAACAGATCAAGCCAACGCTGGCCTTTCAATACGCCGGCGACATCCAGGTCTACGCCACATCGCACCTTTACAGCGGTACGCAGAACAGCACACAACTGCTCGACATGGACGGCATTCGCTTCTGCGAAACACCCTGGCTGCTGTTTGCCGACAACAGCCTGCAGCAACAGACCAGCGGTCAATGGCCGCAAGCCTCGGGCAGTCTGGGCCGCCTGTATGCCATGGGCGCCGATGCCTATCAGCTGATCCCGCGCCTGCAACAGCTGCAAAGCCTGCCGGGAATGAGCCTGGACGGCCTGTCCGGTCGCCTGAGCCTGGCTCCCGGACAACGCGTACAGCGCCAACTGCCCTGGGCCGAGATCCGCGACGGCCAGGTCGTGCCGCTGCCAGGCAACGATTATTGAGCCGCCAGCACAGCGGCCAGCTCGCCGAGCAACGCGCCTGTCAGTTCCTGCAACGCCAGGGACTGCGCTTGCTCGAGCGGAACTGGCGCTGCCGCCTGGGGGAACTGGACCTGATCATGCGCGACGACGACCATCTGGTATTCGTCGAGGTACGCTATCGTAGCCATGCCGCCTGGGGCGGCGCGGCGGCCAGCGTCGATGCGCGCAAACAGGCACGACTGATTCGTGCCGCCGAGCAGTTTCTCCAGCAACACCCAGCCCTCGCACGCCTGGCCTGCCGCTTCGATGTCGTCGCCCTGGACGGCGAGCAACCGCCAGACTGGCTGCAGGGAGCATTTACCGGCTGAATCGGGTCTATCAAGCAATTCTGCTCGACCGATAACCTCCGGTCGGGTAAAAAACCACGCCATGGCGCCCGCTCACCGCGCAGGCAATAGTTCACCGGCGCAAGCCGCGCACTCGAAGGTCTCAACGATGGATATGCAATCCCGAATCCGCCAGATGTTCCAGGCCAGCATCGACACCAAGCAGCAGGCCATGGACGCGCTGATCCCCGTGATCGAACAAGGCAGCCAAGTCATGGTCAACGCCCTGCTCAACGAGGGCAAGATTCTCTCCTGCGGCAATGGCGGCTCGGCCGGCGATGCCCAGCACTTCTCCTCGGAACTGCTCAACCGCTTCGAACGCGAACGCCCCAGCCTGCCGGCGATGGCATTGACCACCGACAGCTCGACCATCACCTCGATCGCCAACGACTACAGCTACAACGAGGTGTTTTCCAAGCAGATCCGCGCCCTCGGCCAGCCCGGCGACGTGCTGCTGGCCATCTCCACCAGCGGCAATTCGGCGAATGTCATCCAGGCCATCCAGGCCGCACATGACCGCGAAATGACCGTTGTGGCGCTCACCGGCCGTGATGGCGGCGGCATGGCCTCGCTGCTGCTGCCGGAAGATGTGGAGATCCGCGTGCCAGCCAAGGTCACCGCACGTATCCAGGAAGTCCATCTGCTGGCCATCCACTGCCTGTGCGACCTGATCGACAACCAACTGTTCGGGAGTGAAGAATGACTCGCAAAGCCCTGCTTCTGCTCTGTCTCAGTACCTGCCTGGCCATCGCTGGCTGCAGCAACCGCAGCATCGGCAAGTCCATCGATGACAAGCTGCTGCCGGGACGCATCAGCAGCAAGATCAACCAGGCCAGCGCTGACCTGAAGACCAACTCGAACGTGGTGGTGGTCAGTTATAACGGGGTAATTCTGCTGGCCGGGCAAACGCCGCGCGCCGACCTCAAGGAACTGGCCGAACGAGTGACCAAGTCAGAGCCCGGAGTGCGCCGGGTACACAACGAATTGCAGCTCATGCCGCCCAGCGCGGTAAGCGGCCTGGCACGCGTCAATGACGCGACCATCACCAGTTCGATCAAGACGCGCCTGACCGCCGACAGCAAGGTGCCGGCACGCAATATCAAGGTGGTTACGGAAAACGGCGTAGTCTTCCTCATGGGCCTGGTCAGTCGTCAGGAAGCCAACCTGGCCACGCGCATCGTGCAGGATGTCTCCGGGGTACAGAAGATCGTCCGCCTGTTCGAATACACCAACTGACAAGCCATTCAGTACAGTCTTGGCCGTACCCGTAAGGTACGGCCGCCCCCTTACTACTTGACGACCTTCAGGCTGGGCCGACCGCCGGGCTTGGGCGGTTCATCCTGAGGCGTCGCACCTTCCTCTTCAGCCAGAACAGCTTCTGCTTCCGGGGCTTCCAGCTCGAAGACCATGCCTTGCCCGTTTTCTCGGGCATAGATCGCCAGCACGGCCGCGCAAGGCACGTATAAACGGTGCGCCACACCCCCGAAGCGCCCTTCGAAACTGATCGCCTGGTTGTCCATTTCCAGGTAGCGCACCGCCGACGGCGAAACATTCAAAACGATCTGTCCATCGCTGGCAAAACCGGGCGGCACGCGCACCTGCGGATAATCGCTATTGACCAGCAGATGCGGCGTGCACTGGTTATCCACGATCCATTCGTAGAGTGCACGCAACAGGTAGGGACGACTGGAGTTCATGCAGGCTCCTCAGCGCATATCGCGTTCGGCCGCCGACAGGCTGGCCTGGAACGCCGGTCGGGCAAAACCACGCTCCATATAATCGAGCAGAGGTTTGGCCGCACGGGGCAGTTCAATACCCAGCTGTGGCAAGCGCCAAAGAATAGGCAACAGGCAGCAATCTACCAGACTCATGTCCACGCTCAAGAAGAAAGGCTTGTCGGCAAACAGTGGTGACACGCCAATCAGGCTCTCACGCAACTCCTTGCGTGCCTGCACCCGTACGGCATCCTTTTGCCGGGGATCAAGGATCTGATCGACCTGTCGGCACCAGTCGCGCTGGATACGATGCACCAGAAGGCGGCTGTTGGCCCGCGCCACCGGATAAACCGGCAACAACGGCGGATGCGGATAGCGCTCGTCCAGGTACTCCATCACCACACTGGTCTCGTAGAGCGCCAGGTCGCGATCGGCCAGGGTAGGCAGGCTTCCGTAAGGATTGAGCTCGCTGAGTTGCGCCGGGCATTGTCCGGCCTGCACCTCGATCAGTTCGGCCTGCACGGATTTCTCGGCAAGTACCAGACGTACCCGATGGCTGTAATGGCTCAGCGGATCGGAAAACAGCGTCAGCTTGTTGATGGCGGCCATGCGGTGAGGCTCCTCCTCGCGGTTCAACTTTTTGGGAGGCAGAAAGACGCGCGCGCCCCGTAGGGCGCGCGCTGCGAACGGCCAGACAGTGCTTAGTGCACGTCTTTCCAGTACTCGCGTTTCAGCAGGTAGGCGAACACGAAGAAGAACGCCAGGAACAACAGTACGTAGGTACCGATGCGCTGGCTCTCCAGCTTGACCGGGTTGGCCGAGTAGGCCAGGAAGGTCACCAGGTTCTTCACCTTCTCGTCGAACTGCTCGGGTGTCAGCTCGCCACTGTTCGGCACAATGGTCAGCTGGTCACAGGCTTCGTGAGTGATCGGCGCACCGGTCAGCGGGTCGAACTGCTTCTTGCCGCCCTCCACTACCTGTACCTGCTTGCAACCTACGACCTGACGGCCTTGCAGACCAGCCAGTACGTTGGGCATGCCGACATTCGGGAAGACCTTGTTATTGACGCCGTAGGGACGGGTCGGGTCCTCATAGAAGGCACGCAGGTAGCTGTACAGCCAGTCGTTGCCGCGTACGCGAGCCACCAGGGTCAGGTCGGGCGGCGCCGCACCGAACCACAGCTTGCCGTCTTTCTCGCGCATGCTGCTCTTCATGTGGTCGCCGATCTTGGCACCGGTGAACACCAGGTTGGCCATCATCAGCTCTTCGCTGATGCCCAGGTCACGCGCGACACGCTCGTAACGCTGGTACTTGGCGCCATGGCAACCCATGCAGTAGTTGGCGAAAGTACGCGCGCCGTCCTGCATGGCGGCCTTGTCGCGCAGGTCGATATCCACTTTGTCCAGCGCTACGGTCGGACCCGCCGCCAGGGCAAAAGCCGGCAGAACGGCGAGAATCAGTGCTGCAAATTGCTTTTTCATTAGCCAGTCACCCTTTCCGGAACCGGTTTAGTCTTCTCCATCCGGGTGTAGAACGGCATCAGGATGAAGTAGGCGAAGTACAGTACGGTGCAGATACGCGCCAGCAGCGTGCGGCCGTCGGTCGGTGCCAACACACCCAGCACACCGAGGATCACGAAGGACACGCAGAACACCAGCAGCCACAGTTTGCTCATCCAGCCTTTGTAGCGCATGGACTTGACCGGGCTACGATCCAGCCAGGGCAGCACGAACAGCACGGCAATCGCTGCACCCATGGCAATCACACCCAGCAGCTTGTCCGGCACGGCGCGCAGGATGGCGTAGAAGGGCGTGAAGTACCACACCGGGGCAATGTGGTCAGGCGTCTTGAACGGGTTGGCCGCTTCGAAGTTCGGTTTCTCTAGGAAGTAACCGCCCATTTCCGGGAAGAAGAACACCACGGCACAGAACACGAAGAGGAACACTACGACGCCAACGATATCCTTGACGGTGTAGTAGGGGTGGAAGGGGATGCCATCCAGCGGCACGCCATTCTCGTCCTTCAGCTTCTTGATCTCGATGCCATCGGGGTTGTTCGAACCCACTTCGTGCAGCGCCAGGATGTGCATAACCACCAGGCCAAGCAGGACGATCGGCAGGGCAATCACGTGCAGGGCAAAGAAGCGGTTCAGGGTAATCCCGGAGATCAGGTAGTCACCACGGATCCACTCGGTCAGGTCAGCACCAATCACCGGGATGGCACCGAACAGCGAGATGATCACCTGGGCACCCCAGTAGGACATCTGGCCCCAGGGCAGCAGGTAGCCCATGAAAGCCTCGGCCATCAGGGCAAGGTAGATCAGCATGCCGAAGATCCACACCAGCTCGCGCGGCTTCTGATAAGAGCCGTAGAGCAGACCGCGGAACATGTGCAGATAGACCACCACGAAGAACGCGGAAGCCCCGGTGGAGTGCAGGTAGCGGATGATCCAGCCGTACTCCACGTCGCGCATGATGTACTCGACGGAAGCGAAGGCTTCCTCGGCCGACGGGGTGAAGCTCATGGTCAGCCAGATACCGGTAAGGATCTGGTTGACCAGCACCAGCAGGGCCAGCGAACCGAAGAAATAGAAGAAGTTGAAGTTCTTCGGTGCGTAGTACTTGGACAGATGGTCTTCCCACATCTTGGTGGCGGGGAAGCGGGCGTCAACCCATTCCATGAACTTGCTCATCATGCCTTCTCCTGATCCACGCCGATGATGATGACGTCATCAGACTCGTAGCTGTACGGCGGAACCGGCAGGTTCAGCGGCGCCGGCTGGGCCTTGTAGACACGGCCCGCCAGATCGTACTTGGAGCCGTGGCAGGGGCAGAAATAGCCACCCTTCCAGTCTGGCCCCAGATCGGCCGGAGCGACTTCCGGACGGAACGACGGCGCGCAACCCAGATGGGTACACAGGCCGACGACCACCAGCAGCTCAGGCTTGATCGAACGGTGCTTCGGATCGACATAGCTCGGCTGTTCCGAGGCTTGCGATTGCGGATCCGCGACCTGCCCCTCGACAGCCTCCAGCGCAGCCAGAATCTCTGCGTTGCGGTTGAGGACGAACACCGGCTGACCACGCCACTCAGCAACGATTTGCTGACCCGGCTCGATCTTGCTGACATTCACCTTGACCGGGGCACCCGCAGCCTTGGCCTTCGCACTGGGGAACCATGACCCCACGAACGGGACCGCAGCGCCCGCCGCTCCTGCCGCACCTACCACAGAGGTAGCTGCCACAAGGAAGCGACGCCGGCCTGCATTCACGCCGTCATTGCTCATTAAGTCGTCTCCCATCAGCTGTATGGCCTGTGGTTCAGGCCTTTAGTATGAAAACGGTGGTGCGCTAAAAATTCGCCAGATGGTAAAGAAAAGCCCCAATTCTGACAAGGTAACAAGCTGTCACAGGGGCAGGAAAACCCCAGTAGTTCAGGCCTTTGCCGGGACCATCTCGCCACTTCATTGATCTGGCTCAAGCCCGCCGCACTCAACCGACCAACGCGACACCAGTAACGCTCCGGCATAAAAAAACGCCCACTTGCCAGTGGCAAATGGGCGTTCTTGGTGAAACGCCGAAATTAGCGCTTCGAGTACTGCGGACGCTTACGCGCCTTACGCAGACCGACTTTCTTACGCTCGACTTCGCGGGCATCGCGAGTCACGTAGCCGGCCTTACGCAGCGAGCTGCGCAGACCTTCGTCATAGGCGATCAGCGCGCGGCTGATACCGTGACGGATAGCGCCAGCCTGGCCGCTTACACCACCACCAAGCACGGTGATGTACAGGTCAAACTTCTCCAGGGTCTCGGTCAGCTCGAGCGGCTGACGCACGACCATGCGCGCAGTCTCACGACCGAAGAAGTTTTCCAGGGTGCGGTTGTTGATGGAAATCTTGCCAGTACCCGGACGCAGGAATACGCGTGCGGTAGCAGTCTTACGACGGCCAGTGCCGTAGTTTTGAGTCGCCGACATAATCAACTATCCCGTTAAATCTTGAGTTCTTGGGGCTGCTGTGCGGTGTGCGGGTGAGCGGCACCCTTGTACACCTTCAGCTTGCGATACATGTCGCGGCCCAGCGGGTTCTTCGGCAGCATGCCCTTGACCGCGATCTCGATGACGCGCTCAGGAGCCTTGGCGATCAGCTTCTCGAAGCTGATTTCCTTGATGCCACCCGGGAAACCGGAGTGCGAGTAGTACATCTTGTCGCTGGTCTTGGCGCCGGTCACACGCACCTGCTCAGCATTGATGACCACGATGTAATCACCGGTATCAACGTGCGGAGTGTATTCAGGCTTGTGCTTACCGCGCAGGCGGCTGGCGATCTCGGTAGCCAGACGACCCAGGGTCTGGCCGGCAGCGTCGACGACGTACCAGTCGCGCTTAACAGTTTCCGGTTTTGCAGTAAAAGTCTTCATTCGCTATAGCCTCAGGGGCCGCCCTGAAAATAAGACGGCGGATCTTACTGAATAGTACTTGCTTTGACAAGTCAAAGACGGCCGGAAACAGACACTGTCGGGGGCTCGGGTCAGTGCGTCCGCTACGGCAAGGGGGGTTCGGTGGACTAGGCATCTCCACCTTCCGTCACGACGAGCTAGGCATTCCCGTCGTGAAAGCCGGCGAATTATGCCCATGCGCGCCGCAAGCTGCAAGCCGGCCTTACAGGGCGCGGGCAATGATTTCCTTCATGATCTCGTTGGTACCGGCATAGATGCGCTGCACGCGGGCATCCGCCCAGGCCCGCGCCACCGGATACTCCCACATGAAGCCATAGCCACCATGCAGCTGCACGCACTCATCGAGCACCTTGCACTGCAGGTCGGTTCCCCAGTACTTGAGCATCGCCGCAGTCGGCACATCCAGCTTGCCGGCCAGGTGCAACTCCAGGCAACGATCGACGAACACCCGGCCGATCTGGATTTCCGTGGCCATCTCCGCCAGCTTGAAGCGGGTATTCTGGAAATCGGCCACGGCCTTGCCGAATGCCTTGCGCTCACGGGTGTAGTCCAGCGTCCACTGCAACGCGGCCTCGGCCGAGGCCAGCGCGCCCACGCCGACGGTCAGGCGCTCCTGAGGCAATTCCTGCATCAGGTAGGCGAAGCCCATGCCGGCTTGCCCCAGCAGGTTCTCCTTGGGCACCCGCACATCCTGGAAGAACAGCTCGGAGGTATCCTGAGCCTTCATCCCGACCTTCTCCAGACGCTTGCCCTTGGCAAAGCCCGGCGTACCGGCCTCGACCAGGAACAAGCTGGTGCCCTTGGCGCCCGCCTTGGGGTCGGTCTTGGCGACCACGATCACCAGATCGGCCAACCAGCCATTGGTGATAAAGGTTTTGGAACCATTGATCACATACTCATCACCATCCAGCACCGCCGTGGTTTTCACACCCTGCAGGTCAGAGCCGGCACCCGGTTCGGTCATGGCAATGGCCGTGACCAGCTCGCCCGAGACCAGCTTGGGCAGGTAGTGCAGTTTCTGCGCCTCACTGCCGTAGTGCAGGATGTAGGGCGCGACGATGTCCGAGTGCAGCGAAAAGCCGATACCGGTCAGACCGAGACGGCCGATCTCCTCGATGACCACCGTACTGTAGAGAAAATCAGCACCCATGCCGCCGTAGGCTTCGGGAATATGCGAGCACAGCAAGCCGGCCTCACCGGCCTTGTTCCACAGCGCGCGATCGACATGCCCGGTCTTCTCCCATTGCGCATGGAACGGCACAGCCTCCTGCTCAAGAAACTTGCGCACGCTGTCGCGGAACAGTTCGTGATCGGAGCTGAAAAGGGTTCTGGGAATCATCGTTGCACCTGCAGACCTGAACAAAAAAGAGTGTTCAGGCACTCTAACCAAGCAACCGCTTGCTTAGTACTGGACAGTTACGCCAATAAATAAGACGATCCCGCCACACTCTGGCTGCTTAGCCTTAGACCAAAACAACAAGACTGCCCAGCCATGACGCTCGCCGCCCCCCATCGCCCGCTGCATACCGTAAACATCCTCGCCACCGACGGCGTATTCGCTTCGACACTGATGCAAGCCAAGGATTATTTCCACATGGCCAGCCTGCGTCATGGCAAACAGCAGGGGCTGGGCCTGAGCCCCAGCTTCAACATTCGCCTGGTCAGCCCGGACGGCCATCCGGTGCGCAGCTTCAGCGGCGTGGAGATCCCCGTGGATGGCGCTCTGGCGCCTTGCGACCTGATCCTGCTGCCCGCGTTCTGGGGAGATTTCGCCAGCCTAAGCCAGCGCCATCCACAGATCATCGACTGGCTACGCCTCTGCCACGCACAAGGCAGCGCGCTGTGCGGTGAAGCCACCGGGGTGTTCTGGATGGCCGAAGCCGGGCTGCTCGACGGCAAGGAGGCAACCACCTACTGGCGCTTCTTCCAGGCCTTCGCCGAGCGCTTCCCCAAGGTCAACCTGCGCCAGGACAAGCACCTTACCGATGCCGATAACCTGTACTGCGCCAGCGGCGTCACCTCGGCCTGCGACCTGTACATCTACCTGATCGAACGCTTTTGCGGCAGCCAGCTGGCACAGGGCGTGGCGCGTGACATTCTCTACGAAGTACAACGCAGCTACACACCGGGACGCATGGGGTTTGGCGGCCAGAAGCTGCATCAGGATCTGAGCATCCTGCACATCCAGCAATGGCTGGAGGAACACTATGCCGAGCGCTTTCGCTTCGAAGACGTGGCGCGCGAGCATGGCATGAGCATCCGCAACTTCATGCGACGCTTCCAGGCGGCGACTGGCGACAAACCGCTGCACTACTTGCAACGACTGCGCATCGAAACCGCCAAGGGCCTGCTCAGCGCCACCCGCAAGAGCATCAAGACCATCAGCTATGACGTCGGCTACGACGACGCCAGCTTCTTTGCCCGCCTGTTCCGCCAGCACACTGGGCTGTCACCCAACCTGTACCGCCGCCAACTGCAGCAAAAGGACAGCTGAACGAGACGCCCGCCTTCAGGGACGGTGCGGGCGCGAGAGGAACTCGTGACTCTGCATTTCCAGCAGGCGACTCAGCGTGCGCTGAAACTCGAAACTCAGCCGACCGCCGGTATACAGATCCTTGAGCTCCACTTCCGCGGAAATGATCAGCTTGACGTTGCGGTCGTAGAACTCGTCGACCAGGTTGATGAAGCGACGCGCCATGTCGTCCTTGGCCACGCTCATCTGCTCGACGTTGGCGAGGATCACCGCGTGGTAGATCTTGCCCAGCTCGATGTAGTCGTTCTGGCTACGCGGGCCGTCGCACAGCTCGCGGAAATCGAACCAGGCGATGTCGTCACCTTCCTTGCGCGCGACGATCGGGCGATTCTCGATCATCAGCGTCTTGTTTTCCTCCACCACGCAGTGCTCCGGCAGCAGGCTGCGGAAGCTCTTCTCCAGGCTGGTCTCGGCCTCGGCATCCAGCGGGAAGTGAAACAGCTCGGCCTGCTCCAGGGCACGCAGGCGATAGTCCACGCCACTGTCGACGTTGACGATCTCGGTGTGTCGCTTGAGCAACTCGATGGCTGGCAGGAAGCGCGCGCGCTGCAGGCCGTCCTTGTACAGGCCATCGGGAACGATGTTGGAGGTCGCCACCAGGCTCACCCCGTTCTTGAACAGTTCTTCGAGCAGGGTTGCCAGAATCATCGCGTCGGTGATGTCGCTGACGAAGAACTCGTCGAAGCAGATCACCCGCGCCTCGTCCGCAAAACGTTTGCCGATGATGGTCAGGGGGTTCTTCTCGCCCTTGAGGGTCTTCATCTCCTCATGCACACGCTTCATGAAGCGGTGGAAGTGCGTACGCATCTTCTGCTCGAAGGGCAACGCATCGAAGAAGGTGTCGACCAGATAGGTCTTGCCGCGCCCTACTCCACCCCAGAAATACAGGCCCTTGACCGGCCCCTGGCGCTTCTTGGCGAACAGCTTGCCGAGCACCCCGGATGCCTTGGTGTCCGCCACCAGCTCGTCATACAGGCGCTGCAGATGGCGCACGGCATTTTCCTGGGCGGCATCATGGAAGAAGTCCGGCCGCTGCAGATCGGCCTGGTAGCGTGCGAGGGGCGTCATATTCGTTAGCCAAGCAATGAAAAACGGGGGCGTAAATGTAACGGCGCCCCCGTCGCTTGGCAATCGAACCTGTGGCCAACGGTCGCAGCAGGCTAGGCCTGTGCCGTCAACGCCTCGCGCAAACGCAGCTGCGCCGCCGCGCAGGCCGGCTCATCGGCGAACTGCGGGCTGTGTCCGACACACTGCTCGTCCAGCCACAAGCTGAAGGTAGCGCCGGCCTGGCGCACATCCAGTGGCTCACCGGACTGCAGGCGCTTGCTGACCTGGCCGGCCGCCTTGCCATCGGCAAACGACACGGACAGCAGCAACTGCTCGCCCGCTGCGTCCAGCACACGGAAGCGGAAGCTGCCATCGTCGTCACGAAAGCTGACTACGCGGGCGCTTTTCGCGGCTTTCTTTTTCTCGCTGGCCGCAACCTGCACCTGCTCGCGGAACGAGCGCAGCCCCACGGCTTCGCGCAACTCGCCGAGGAACGGCGTGGCGATCTTGCGCGCCTTGCCGGCACCGGCCAGGAGGATGTCTTCCAGGTCTGCCGGGCGCTGCATCAAAGTGTTGTAACGCTCGCGAGCCTCGCCCAGCTCGCTTTCCAGCAGTTGGTAGAGGCGGTTCTTCGCCTCGCCCCAGGCCAGGCCACCCTCCAGCTCGGCGCGGAACTCGGCCTGCTGCGCCTGACTGGCAAAAGCCTGGTACAGGGTAAACAGATGCGAGCCGTCGGCATCCTTGGGCTCACCGGGCAGGCGCGAGTCGGTGACGATACGCGCAACGGCACCCTTCAGCTGCTTGGCCGTACCGAACAGCGGGATGGTGTTGTCGTAGCTCTTGCTCATCTTGCGGCCATCGAGACCGGGCAGGGTCGCCACCTCTTCCTCGATCACCGCCTCGGGCAGGGTGAACAGCTCGCGACCCTGACCGAACAGGTGGTTGAAGCGCTGACCGATGTCACGCGCCATTTCCACGTGCTGAATCTGATCTCGACCAACCGGCACCTTGTGCGCGTTGAACATGAGGATGTCCGCGGCCATCAGTACCGGGTAGCTGAACAGGCCCATGGTCACGCCGGCATCCGGGTCTTCGCCGGCCTCAACGTTCTTGTCCACCGAGGCCTTGTAAGCATGCGCACGGTTGAGCAGGCCCTTGCCGGCCACACAGGTGAGCAACCAGCACAGCTCGGGGATCTCGGGGATGTCGGACTGCCGATAGAAGGTCGCCTTGTCGGTATCCAGGCCCAACGCCAGCCAGGTGGCGGCGATCTCCAGGCGCGAACGCTGGATGCGCGCCGGGTCGTCGCACTTGATCAGTGCGTGGTAATCGGCGAGGAAATAGAAGGAATCAGCCTGCGGGTCGCGGCTGGCGACAATCGCCGGGCGGATGGCCCCGGCATAGTTGCCCAGGTGGGGCGTGCCGGTGGTGGTGATGCCGGTAAGAATACGGGTGGTCATGGGCAATCGCTTGTCGAATATCGGAATGGTCACAGGCGCGGCAGGAGGAGCGTCTTCAGCTCAACCAGCCGGCCGTGGAAAAAGTGGCCGCATTCTGCCACTTTCAGCAGTTCGTGGGCACGCGGCAAGGCCTCGCACCAGGCGTACACCTGCGCCGGATCAATCACTTCGTCCTGTTCCGGCTGGATCACCAGCAGCTCGCCGCCCTGCGGCAGCGCCTGCGCCTGCAGGCGGGTCACCGCCGGAGCCAGCATGAGCAGGCGCTGCACGGCAATGCCGCGCGCCTCCAGGCGGGCAGCCAGGCTACAGGCGACAAAGCCCCCGAAGGAAAATCCCGCCAGGCTCACCGGCAACTGCGGATGCTGCGCGCAGAGCCAGTCCAGCGCGGCCTCGGCATCATCGATCTCGCCACTGTGCATGTCGTACACGCCCTCGCTGGCGCCCACCCCGCGGTAGTTGAAGCGCAAGGTTATGTAGCCGGCATCTCGGGCGCAGCGCTGCACGCTGGAAACCACCTTGTTGAGCATGCTGCCGCCCTGGGTGGGGTTGGGGTGACAAATCAGCAACAGCCCCTTGGGCTGTTCCAGTGGTTGGTAAAGTGCTTCCAGCGCGCCGCAAGGGCCGCTGAGCTGCACGGGGGTTTCACGCATCAACAACAGGGAACTCCGTGACCCTGACGCGGGTCTGCACGTCTTCGAATGGCATTGGCGCGGCGCTATACAGCCCGCCGGCAAGTCGCTACCGTAAAGCAAAGCCGCCCTTAATGAACAGAGGAAGGATTCGTGGAACAGACTCTCTCGGCCTGGTTGCTGCCAGCCCTCGCCCTGCTTGCGGGTGTCGGCATCGGCTTCATCATCGCCCGCCTGGTGCCCAACACTATTCCAGGGCGTACCCAGCGCCAGCTGGATGATCTGCAGGAGCGTTTCGACAGTTACCAGAACGACGTGGTGACCCACTTCAACACCACCGCCAGCCTGGTCAAGAAACTCACCCAGAGCTATCAGGACGTACAGGAGCACCTGGCCAGTGGCGCTACGCGCCTGGCACTCGACGAGGTCACCCGGCAACGCCTGCTGGCCGCCCTGCAGATGGACGACAGCACGCCCCACAACGAGCGCCTGGAGCCACCTGCCGGCTATGTACCGCGCGACTACGCGCCGAAAAGCGATGCCAACAGCCCCGGTACGCTGGCCGAAGACTTCGGCCTGAAACGCTAGGTAACAGCCTGCCGACCGGCAACAGTCTGACCAAGGCGTCAACTCGATTGACGCCAGGGCCCGCCTGGTGCGAACCTTCGCCACCTGTTCCGGGCCCGCCGCAGAGCCTTCGGCCCTGAGTGGCTGACAGCCAGGCGTACACCGCCAAGCCATAGCATCGCCCAGCCTCGCCCGGAACCCGCCAGGTCGCCCTGCATTCGACCTGCTGCCTGACTCTCCTGCCGTCAAGGAACCGGAACTATGTTGCTGCGCCGCATGCTGACCATGCTGGGTATCGTTACCTTGGTCGTTCTCGCTCTCGCCGCCTACAAGGGCTACAGGGGGTCGTCTCAGAAAACGGAAAAAATCGTACGTTAAGCGTTCTCTGAGGGCGCGCTAGCTGGTGTCATTTGGAAAGAGCATGGTTTTCTGGCCGTGGCTCTGGTACCATACCCCCCTATCCTATCGTAATCAGGAGCCGCCTGTGAGCCACACCGTCCGCGAAAAGACCAAGCTACTCGGCCGCGTGCGCCGCATCCGGGGCCAGGTCGAGGCGCTGGAGCGCGCACTCGAAGCCGAGAAGGGCTGCGCCGAAGTGCTGCACCAGATCGCCGCCGTGCGCGGCGCCATTCACGGCCTGATGGCAGAAGTCATCGAGGATCACATTCAGACGCACATCGCCAGCCCGGCGATCACGAGCGAGGCCGAACGCAGCCAGGGCGCCGACGAGCTGATCGACGTGCTGCGCGCCTATCTCAAATAAGGAAATTGCCCCATGAACCAACGACACGATCGTCCACTTGCGCCGGACTTGGCAGCCCAAGCTATGCAGGAAACCACGGCCCCGGCAGCGCACGACCACGCTCACGGACACGATGACGAGCATCATCACGACCACGAGCATGCCTTCGAATGGCCGGAAATGCTCCGTATCGCGGTGGTCGCGCTGGCCGCTGTAGCCGTTTGGATTCGGCTGTGGGAACCGTTCCCGGCGGTGAGTCTGATCGGCGTGGTGGGGCTGGCTGTCGGCGGCTGGCCGATCTTCAAGGAGGCATTCGAGAACCTCGTCGCCCGGCGCATGACCATGGAGCTTTCCATGTCGATTGCCATCGTCGCGGCAGCAGCCATCTCGGAGTTCTTCACGGCGCTGGTCATCACGTTGTTCGTGCTGGTGGCCGAAGTGCTGGAAGGCATGACCGTCTCGCGCGGCCGGCGTGCGATCCGCGACCTGCTCGATTTTCTGCCCCGTGCGGTCTCGGTGCGCCGCGCCGGCAGCGTCTCGGAGGTTGATGCCGACGCGCTGACCGTGGGCGATGCCGTGCTGGTCAATCCGGGCGGGCGCATACCGGTGGACGGCATCGTGATTGCCGGCCACTCGTTCGTCGACCAGTCGCGCATCACCGGCGAATCGCTGCCCATGGAAAAGACGGCCGGCAGCAGCGTGTTCGCCGGCTCCATCAACCAGTCGGGGGTTGTAAGCCGGAACCGCCGAAATTTCCGTCACCCCAGCTCCAGTCCCGCCACGAGCGCATCCAGGTCGATGAACTTGCCGTCAGTCTGGAAGGTGTAATGCCCGTTCAGCAGGATGTGCCGCCAGGCCGCCGGCGATAT
>VFQM010000311.1_pt1 | contig 56441 bp, 34 predicted proteins | sample 3512391 | NCBI WGS metagenome assembly VFQM01 (sample SAMN10412369, study PRJNA504923) | tailings metagenome | isolation source: Replicate 1 from Balatoc abandoned mine | place: Philippines | reverse complement strand
AATGATCCAGTTGTAGCAAGAAGAGGCCAACCCCATGGTATTGCCATCGATGGTATAACTGTTAATCTGGCAGAACTAAGGTTCGAACAATTGAAAGATGCATCTAACAACCCTACCGCTAGAGTTTATGCTTACAATTTTCAGTTTAGACCTACGGTGGTTATTAACAATCCTGGTACACAAGGCCAGTTAACCAATGCAAAAGTTTCGGGAGAAGGTATGTTCTGGATCAGAAGTGAGGGAGGAAATTTATCCGATCCAAATTTTGCAGGTGTTGATTTAGGCGCATTCAACCAACAAGACTCATCATATGTAGTGTATGAGAATACTATCAACGGAGCAACTTATACGAATTTACCGTCCACTTTCCCTAATCTCATGATGGCCACCAATGGCTGGGGTAATCAAAACCATAATACCACCATTGGAAAAAATATTACTGTAAATGGTGATTTTGAGATTTTAGGCAACATCAATATGTTGTTATCAACTGGAGCCACAGGAGACATTACTGTTAATAGAAATCTCAGATTTTTCAGATCAAATGCCAATGGAAATGATAGTGGCGGTGGCGGTGAATTAAGATTTGGTAATACAGGTACACCCCGTACAGTAACTGTGTATGGTGATTTGCTTTTGGGAAATGGCTATGCAGGAATTATTTGGATATCCGCTCCTGGTGCAACGCCTCTTACCCATACATTTAATCTTCATGGTGATTTCATACAAAGAACAACCGGGGGTAATGGATTTAAGGCAGGAACAAATGCTGCCCAGGACAGAATACATGTCAACTTACTGGGCTCTAATTCAATGGTATTAACAAACGCTGGTGGCGATGTACCTCAATTTTACTCATTAACGGTTGATAAAGGATCTTCGATTGCGACCACAGCCTCTTTTAACTCACCATTTACCATAGATGGTCCAACAAACCTGGCTACGAAGTCACTTACATTAACCAACGGTTTGTTTATTATTAACTCTGCCAGTACAATTACCTTAACTTCAGGTGGAGGGGATTTCAGAATTCCTGGTTCAGCTGGTTTGGAAGTAAGAGCCGGTACGGCCAGGACAACAACGACTAGCACATCTGCAAACATTTTATTGGATGGTCTCTTACGTGTTAGTGGTGGCACTGTAGATGTAAATGGTGGAGGAGCGACAGACACTAATTTTATTGAATATTCTAACTCCGGCAATGCAGCCATTGAAGTTACAGGAGGAACGCTTACTGTTGCCGGTCAAATTAGAAGAGATTTAACAAGTTCTACAGGTGTATTGAAGTATACGCAGTCCTCAGGAACTGTCCTTGTTGCCAATGAAGGAGTTTCGACTAATCTAAGAGGTGTTTTTGAGGTGTTAAATGCAGGGAGCCAGTTTAATCATTCAGGTGGGTCATTCACGATCGTTAGAGGAAATGGAAGTGCTTCTATTGCCTCATTCTTACTTGAACCTGCCAGTGCCTCCATCACCTCAGGTTCTACCATTACAATTGGTAACGCGAGTACCCCAACAGGGACAATAGGTATTCAATCTACTACAGCACTAAATAACCTAACGATTGCAGGTTTGGCCGCAAGCACACCTCAAATTAGTATGTATGTTTCACCGCTAACAGTCAATGGAACCCTGTTAGTGGCAACAGGTAATACTTTGAATGCACTGGGCAGAGATCTAACGATTGGAGGCGATTTTACTGTTAACGGAACCTACACCTCTGGTAACAACACTACTACTTTTACCAATACGGGAACTGCAACAATTGGAGGCGCTGTCTCTTCTTTGTCCTTTTACAATTTCACAAAAACTGGAGCCGGCACTCTTAATCTGGCTAGGAATATTACAGTCAACCGAGATTTAAAGGTTTCTGTGGGTACGGTATCAACCGCGTCCTTCAATATTGATTTATTGCGTCATGCTGAAATTGACGCCATTATTACAAGCACGAGTGGAAATGGTTTAGTCTTCGGTAGCACTTTACAACAGCAACAGCTTAAAAGGTCTGCTTCCGGAACAGGTACGCTTGGTATAGTTACCATCAATAATGCTAATGGCGTAATAATACCAGATGGAAACGGTTATGATTTCAATATCACGAATAACCTTCGTATGCAATCGGGAATTTTTGATATCGGAGGAAGTTTATTGTCTTTAGGTGTTTCTGCTTTGATTACACCAGTTACGCCTTATTCAGCAGCCAACCTTATTCAAACCAACAGTTCATTTACAGATAAAGGGGTACGCAAGCAGTTTCCTACTAACTACACGACAGACTTTGTGTTCCCGGTGGGTCAATCAAACTATACTCCAGTAACCTTTAATTTTAGTTCGGGAACTACCGGTAGTTCAGGTACACCAACTATTACGGTTCGTCCATCTAATAGAATTCATCCTGTTATAGTAGATGATGCTGTAGGCGAACCACCAGCCATTAATGATTTGAATAATGTACTGCAGTATTATTGGATTATTAATGCGGCAAACGTATCTAACACATTTAGTACGACTATGTCACTTCAATATGTTCAGCCCTTAGTGGCTGTTACCAGTCCTTATTCAGAGTCAGATTATATTGCAGCAAGAATCCTTACTGATCCATTGGCAAACCCATCTTTGAATATCCAGAAATTCTCTAACGTAGAGGTTAATGAAACTACTAATGTGATTTCCTTTTCTTTTACAAGCGTAACTGATCAGCGTAGCATTTCCGGAGACTATTTTGCAGGGGTTGATCAAGCCATTCCCAATAATGTGCCTACTTATACAACACTTGGAGGAGGAGCCGGTACGGGTAATGTTGGCGACAACATTTATACTACTCCTGTTCTGGGGGGAATTGATGGTACCCGGATAATCGTCTCGGCTGGTGATGTTGTAACATTTAATACGGGTTCAGTAATTCTTTATCAAACGGTTGTTAATGCCGGGGCAAAAATAGTTTTTCCTTCAGGTTCCATCGGAAATAGTTTAGGAACGCTAACAGGCACAGGTGAATTAGAAATTAATAGTAATACAGGAAGCGCTGTTTTACCAGCAGCTGATTATGATGCCTTCTTTTCATGTGCTGGAGGTGGATTGATTTTTGGTGGCAGTGGCAGTTACGAAATACTAGGAGGTATTACGCAGTTAAGAGAATTGACGCTCAATGGTGGAGGAGATAAGTCTTTGGCAAACAATAACCTTACCATTTGTAATAACTTTAACATTAACGATGGAACCTTCTTAAATTCATTAAACCGCACGATAACAGTGCAAAATGATTTCTTGATGAATGGCGGAACCTTCGGTAATTCGGCAGGTACTCTTTCGATATCCAGAGACTTCGTTCAAACGTTAGGAAACTTTGAAGGTGGAACAGGTGGAACAAAAACAATTGCCAGAAATTTGGTTCTTAACGGAGGTACATTTAATCCTGGTTCTGGTGCTTCGAATGTGATTCGTGTCAATGGAGATATGACTGTTTCAGCATCAGCCACTATCAATAGCGGAGTTAGTGATGCAGCAGGCCAACGGTTTACCTTTGGAGGCTCCAGTGCTCAATTGTTAACTGGTACTTTTACTGGATCTAGAGCTTTCAATAGGCTAGAGATAAATAATGCTGCTGGGTTGACACTCGCAGGTGATGTAACAATCAATAGAGGTCTACTCTTAACTAATGGACTTATTACTCCTGGCTTAAATAGAATGCTGTTAGGCGCTTCAGCCAGTGTCACACCTATAGAGGGTAGCGTTAATTCTTTTGTTAATGGAAAACTTTATAAAGAACTCCTGCCTTTCAATACCTTCATTTTCCCTATTGGAAAAGGAAATCGTTGGCGAACCGCCTCTGTAATACTTCCTTTTCAAACAGGAACAGTTACTTGGGATGCAGAATATTTTGACGCTTCATCTATTGGAGCAGTAGCTTCCGCTCCATCACCCAGGAATAACCCTGTGAGTAATTTAATATCCTCAGACCCAGCTATATTACGAATTTCTGGTGGTGAATATTGGAAGATTTCAGATGGTAGCGCAACGAGTAATGGGCGATCGGCTAGAGTTGGATTAAGCTGGGGAATTGAAAGTGATGTCTCAGCGGTTTTTGCAGAACGTGAATCAATGACAGTCGTTAGCTGGAATGGTACTAATTGGACTAATAATTCAGGAACTAATTTTCAGGCTGGCCATACTCAAACTAGAGGCAGATTTGAATCTTCTGTAGCTCTTTCTTTTAGTGAAAATATAGTTGCACTAGGTTCTACCGAAGCAGCAAATCCATTACCTGTCGACTTAATCAGCTTTGTAGGTGAAAATAAAAATGGTTTTAATAAACTAGACTGGAAAACAGCCTCTGAGTTGAATAATGACTACTTCGAGTTGGAGCGATCTGCTACGGGTGAAGTATTTTCAACCATAACTAGAATTAGCGGTAGAGGAACAGTAAATGAATTGTCAGAGTATACATTCCTTGACGAAGCACCTCTGCTCGGCAATAACTATTATCGCTTAAAGCAGGTTGATTTTAATGGTGCTTTTGAATATTCACGCATCATATTGGTTACAAATGATAGTGAAGATGCAGTATTTAATATCAGCGTGTTCCCTAACCCGCTCGCGAAAGGCACTGCATTAACAATACGTTCTATTAAGGATAATGAATATGAGGCACAAGTAGTCGTAAGAGATATGACAGGCAGAGTGCTTACGTCTTATAGTGTAGGAAGTGAAACTTTTGTCGAAAGAACAGTTGACACTGGAACCTGGTCTGGTGCCGGTATTTATATAGTAGAAATGACGCAAGGTAAAAAGCGCATATTCAGAAGGGTAGTAGTCGATTAATCGACACTTACTTGTATAGCATTTAACAAACAGCAGGCAGCCATGCCTGCTGTTTCTGTTCTGAGGCGACTATCACCAAGACTTACTTTTATGAAATGCTTACTAAGGGCGCTTGCTAACTCTTCTTTGGAGAAATCACCTTCAGGACCTATACAGATGAGATAACTTTTTTCTTTTATGGCTTCATGCAATAAGTGCTTTGGATTGCTATGATCCACATAGGCAATAAACTTTTGCTCTGCCGGATAATCCAGTATGCTGGAAAATTCTTGTAAAGGATTAATAATTGGTAAGGTAGCTTTTTGCGATTGCTTCATGGCGCTGATGGCTACTTTTACTAAGCGTTCTGTTTTGATAAATGATCTTTCAGAATGATCACAATCAATCAAGGTAATTTCATCAATACCAAACTCTGTTGCTTTTTCTACCAGCCATTCAAGGCGATCTGGATTTTTAGTTGGGGCAATGGCCAAATGTATGCGAAACAATTTTTTAGCTTCCGTCCGCTTTTCCCGAATGTCAAATTCGCATCGTTGTGCATTGGCTCTTGTAATGATGCAATCGTAAAAAAAGCCATGACCATCTGTAACTACAATAACTTCTCCTTCGCGTTTTCGCAATACTTTGATGCAATGCTTCGACTCATCTTCTGTTAGCCAGCAATGGTTATTTGCTAATTCTGGTTGATAGAAGAGTTGCACAATTAGGCGTATTGTTGGTATAGCTTATCCATAAAAGCAATGTATTCCTGCATGGCAAGCTCTTTAGATTTGCCTTTTAATGCTGCCCAGGCATCATGCTTGGCAATGGCTTTAAAATCGAAACCGCCCGGCCTCTCTTCATTCACATCTCCTTCGCTGCCTTGTTTATACAGGGCATAAAGTTGTAAGAGTTCTTCATTGCTCGGACGCTTAGTTAATTCTTTAGAGCGTGCAGCAGCAGCTTCAAATTGTTGTTGTAGTTCCATAAAAAAGGGGCTGATAAATCAGCCCCTAAGTTAGTATAATTTGTGTCTACTTATCGCTTGGTAATTTCTACATAAGCACGGCTTTGCGTACCTACATACACCTGACGTGGACGACCAATAGGTTCTTTATTTTCGCGCAACTCTTTCCACTGTGCAATCCAGCCGGGCAGACGGCCCATCGCAAACATTACGGTAAACATGTCTACCGGGATGCCCAAGGCGCGGTAAATAATACCAGAATAGAAGTCAACGTTAGGATATAACTTCCTCTCGATGAAGTAAGGATCACGCAGTGCAATTTCCTCCAGTTTCATGGCAATTTCCAAAACAGGATCGTTGATGCCTAATTTGTTCAATACATCGTCAGCTGCTTTTTTGATGATCTTGGCGCGTGGATCGAAGTTCTTATAAACGCGGTGACCAAAGCCCATTAAACGGAAAGGATCATTTTTATCTTTTGCTTTATTGATCCACTTTTCAATGTTACCGCCATCCTGCTTAATAGCCTCAAGCATAACAATTACTTCCTGATTGGCACCACCGTGTAAAGGTCCCCAAAGGGCATTGATACCAGCAGAAATAGAAGAATAAATACTGGCTTTTGAGGAACCTACAATACGTACGGTTGACGTTGAGCAGTTTTGCTCATGGTCGGCATGAAGAATGAGTAGTTTATCCAAGGCATTGGCTACTACAGGGTCTACTTCATAATGTTCTGCAGGAAGTGCATACATCATTTTTAAGAAACGTGAGCAGTAGTCAAGGGAATTGTCGGGATAATTTACAGGGTGGCCTACAGCGTTCTTGTATGACCAGGCTGCAAAGGTTGGCATCTTAGCCAATGAACGTACTATGCTTAAATAAACACCTTCTGCAGATCTGTTCGGATCAAGCGACTCAGGGTAAAAAGCCGTTAGTGAACAAAATAAAGAAGCCAGTACACCCATTGGATGTGAAGTAGAAGGGAAACCATCTAATATCTTCTTATTGTCTTCGTGTACAAGGGTATGCTTGGTGATGTCGCTGGTAAATTTTGTTAACTGTTCTTTGGTAGGCAGCTCACCGAAGATGAGTAAATAAGATACTTCCAAAAAAGTTGATTTAGCGGCTAAATCTTCAATACTGTAACCGCGGTAGCGAAGTATACCATTATCGCCATCCAAAAAGGTAATAGCACTTTTAGTTGATCCTGTATTTTTATAACCAATATCGAGTGTGGTTAAGCCGGTTTTCTCCAGCAACTCACTTATGTCGATTGCGGTTTCTTTTTCCGTCCCTTCTATAACAGGCAATTCATATGTTTTGCCATCGTAAATAAGTTGTGCAGTTTTCGCCATGTGCTTCAGATTTTAACGGTTAAAGATAGAACCGATCATTTGTTTGAAAAAGCCGTTTAAATTAATTATTTCCTAAAATAAGGGGCATGCCATCTTTGCCTGAGCCTACTACAATAATTTTAGAATTAGGCGATTTGGCCAGCTCCAGCGTAGCTTCAATACCACGCATTTTAAGCAGTTTATCTGTTAAGCTATTGTTAATGATCAGGTTGGCACGAGACTCACCTTCGGCTGCAATGCGCTTGCGTTCTGCCTCACTTTTCTCTTTATCGAGGCGGAACTGATAAGCGAGGGCCTCCTGTTGTTGTTGTAATTTGCTTTCAATAGCAGCCTTGATTTGCTCAGGTAGATTAATTGAACGAATCAGCAGGGCAACCATGTGTACATTGTTCGCAATCAGAATTTTTTCGCATTCCTCTTTAATGGTGGTTTCTACCTCGGCACGCTTGGTAGAGTAGATTTCTTCTGCCGTATAACGACCCATTACCTGACGAACAGTAGACCTTACTTCGGGTGCCACCAGAATGTTTACATAATCTTTATTAAAACGCTCATGGATGAAGCCAATTTTGTCAGACACAGGGCTGAAACGCACCGATACATCGACATGAATTGAGAGACCACTTTTGTCAAGTACGTCCATATTCTCATCCCTGGATTGCTCTCTTACACTATAAACATAAACTTCATTCCATGGTGCTTTGGTATGAAAGCCGGGGCCCTGGATATTTTCTTTGTCAAGTCCTGATCCGAACTTGTAAAATAGAACAGCTCTTTCGCCTGCTTCAATGGTATAAAATAGGCTTGAGGAAATTCCGGCCAGGATAAAGAGGGTAATTACCCCCAATACAATAAAGGGTACAAGTCTGCGGTTGTTCATAGTTGTTTGTTAATGAATAGGAAATTTAGCGCATTAATGGGGCTTATCAAATCTAGTTGAGCAAAGTGTGAACGTTTTTTTGAGCTTACGGTCTAAGGGTAGACAATCCCCCATCAATGCCAATAATTTGTCCGGATATCCATTTTGCTTTTGAGGATAAAAGGAAGGCTGCCAGTGCGGCTATGTCATCGGCAGTCCCTATCTGCTTCAAGGGATGCCTTTCAGCTGAGGCTTTCTTCTTATCCTCATTGGCTAAAAGTTTAGCTGCCAATGGGGTATCCGTTAGGGACGGGGCAATGCAATTAACCCTGATTTTAGGTGCCAATTCTGCAGCCAGTGATTTAGTAAGTCCTTCAAGTGCACCTTTGGCTGCGGCCACTGAAGCATGAAAAGGCATGCCTTGCGCCACGGCTACAGTACTAAAGAAGACAATAGCACTTTGTTCTGCATTCTTTAGCTTGGGTAATATAGCCTGGATAACTTTTATAGCCCCTAATACATTTATGGCAAAGTCATCACTGAAATCTTGTGTACTCAAGCGATGAAAAGGCTTTAGGTTGATACTTCCGGGGCAATAGGCAATGCCATCCAGTTTTTCTGGCAGGCTTGTACTGTCGAAAGAGTCGCTAAGTGCATCAAATTTAAGATCGCCTTGGCGTGAAGCAGTTATAACCTGATTACCTTCTACTTTAAGTAAGTTGCTAAGCGCAAGGCCTATGCCGGAACTGGCGCCAATAATGAGATATGTTTTAGACATGCACCTTAAACAACCCAAACCTGGAATTGTTAGCGCTTTGTTGGTATCAAGGTAAGAAGCAAGCATTAAAATGCTTAGGCCTTCTTTAAAGATGCAAGGCTAAATGAGGCTCATAAAGCCTGGCCGGACTATTAAGCACAGGTTGCAGACTTTCAAATTATGCTTTCATTTTTTAGCTCAGTGCGATACCGAAGACTTTTTATCCAGGTAATCCCACACCAAACTACTTGCACCTAAAATTGAAGCAGCTTGATTTTGAAGACCGGATGGAAGTATTTTTATTTTACCCTTGAAAATAGGCATAATGTTGGCCTCCATGTGGTGAATAGTAGGTTTGAAAATTAAATCGCCTGCCAGCGATAAGCCACCGAACAAAAAGATAGCTTCCGGATCTGCATGCACAGCGGTTTCAGCCAGCTTCATACCCAAGATCCTGCCTGAATAATCAAAACAAGCTTTGGCTACTACATCACCCTTTAGTGCAGCATCAGTAATCATTTTTGTGTCCAGGTTTTCGAAACTGATTTCGCGCAACACACTATCTTCTAAATGATCGGCCAGTAATTTATACACGGTTCTCTTAATGCCTGTTGCTGAAACATAGGTTTCAAGGCAGCCACGTTTACCGCAATTACAATGACGACCAGCAGGGTTTACAGAGGTGTGGCCCACTTCTCCGGCAATACCATGTTTGCCATTAACCAGGTGACCATTGCAGACAATACCACTACCTAATCCAGTACCGAGGGTAATAACAATGAAATCTTTCATGCCTTTGGCAGCACCAAATACCATTTCACCTACAGCGGCTGCATTGGCATCGTTGGTAACTATACAGGGCACATCAAATTCCTTTTTGACCATATCAGCCAAAGGGATAATACCCTTCCAAGGAAGGTTGGTGGCATGTTCGATAGTGCCATGATAATAATTACCATTGGCAGCACCAACTCCGATGCCAATCAGTTGCGCTGGACCAATTTCACTCAATGATTTTCTAATGGCAGTAGCCATATCGTTGAAGAAGGCTTCAAACGAATCGTCATGTGTTTTAGAAGAAATGCTGCCTTGTGTCAATACATTTCCTTCGCGATCTACTACGCCAAACTTTGTATTTGTGCCGCCAATGTCAATTCCTACGGTTACTGCTTTCATCTGTTAATAATTGTTTAAAGAAGTCAGATGGAATCGCCAATGCACCATCTTCATTTTCTTAGGTTGAACTATGTATACTGGCGACCTCATGATATTTAGATGGACAATATTTTTGCAATGCGAAGTGACTCCTGGTCTATTTCATGGATGTGATTAATGATGGTATCAAAACTGTTAAAGACAATTTTATTGTTACGAATACCCACCATCACATCCGTCTGGCCATTAAGCAGACCTTCCACTGCAGCTACACCCATCTTACTCGCCAACACCCGATCGAAATAGGTAGGAGAGCCCCCTCTCTGTAAGTGCCCTAGTACAGTAACTTTTATATCAAAATAATCAGAACGCTCCGCTACTTTTTTAGCCAGTTCAGTGGCGCCACCAATTTTAGATCCTTCAGCCACCACTATCAGATTTGATTTTTTGCTAGAACCTTCCCCCGCTGTTAGCAGCGTCATCAGATCATCGAAACTCATCGTTTCTTCCGGTATGATCACAGCTGCAGCACCCCCTGCAATGCCACTGTTTACTGCAATGTATCCTGAATTGCGCCCCATCACTTCAATAAAAAATAAGCGATTGTGCGAAAGTGCTGTGTCACGAATTTTGTCGATTGCCTCAACAGCCGTATTAGTGGCTGTATCATAGCCTATCGTATAATCTGTTCCCGTTAAGTCATTATCGATGGTGCCGGGTATACAAATGGCCGGAATGCCAAACTCAGCCGTTAGGTGATGTAAGCCTGTAAAGCTGCCATCGCCACCAATGGCCACTAAAGCATCAATACCCTCCTCTTTTAGATTATGATAGGCTTTCTGCCTTCCTTCTTTTGTACGAAACTCTTTACTGCGTGCTGTTTTCAAAATAGTACCGCCACGCTGAATGATATTACCTACAGAGCGGGCACCAAGCTTTACAATGTCACCATCAATCATGCCCTCATAACCGCGCATGATGCCGAACACTTCCTTCTGATAATAAATACCTGTTCTGACAACAGCGCGAATGGCTGCATTCATACCAGGGGCATCTCCACCAGATGTAAAGACACCAATTCTTTTAATTTTATCGTTTGCCATATATTGAAACCCGCCAAAAATACAGGAAGGCTATTACTTTCCTAACAATTTCTTAATCATTGAAACTTCAATCGTTTGAAATGATTAATTAGCCCATTGGTTGAAGCATCGTGTGAAGTGATTTCGCCTGGTTGTGTTAGTTCAGGAAGAATTTTTTTAGCCAGTACTTTCCCTAACTCCACGCCCCACTGATCGAAGCTGAATACATTCCAGATGATACCTTGCACAAATATTTTATGTTCGTATAAGGCGATGAGCGAGCCCAGTGTTTGCGGAGTAATCTGTTTTACCAATAGCGTATTCGTTGGTTTATTTCCTTCAAATACCCTGAAAGGTGCATGAAAAGAAATTTCATCAGCACTCATGCCTTGTTGTTTAAGCTCTGCTACAACTTCATCATAAGTTTTGCCTTTCATGAGCGCTTCTGGCTGCGCAAAAAAGTTTGACAATAATTTGTCGTGGTGATCGCCAATGGCGTTATGACTGATGGCAGGAGCTATAAAATCGCAAGGCGTTAGTTTAGTGCCTTGGTGAATGAGCTGATAAAAGGCATGTTGGCCATTGGTGCCGGGCTCACCCCAGATAATTGGCCCTGTTTGGTAAGCCACAGGCTCGCCATTGCGGTCCACTGACTTGCCATTACTTTCCATATTGCCCTGCTGAAAGTAAGCAGCAAAACGGTGTAGGTATTGATCGTAGGGGAGTATGGCTTCAGAAGCCGCTCCATAAAAATTGTTATACCAAATGCCAATGAGCGCGAGTAACACAGGCATGTTTTTATCATAGCTTGAGGTTCTGAAATGCTCATCCATTTCGTGCGCACCCTGAAGAAGCGCTTCAAAATTTTTGAATCCGATGGTGCAGGCAATGCTCAATCCAATAGATGACCACAACGAATAGCGTCCACCAACCCAGTCCCAGAATACAAACATGTTGGCAGGATCAATGCCAAATTTTACGACTTCCTTTTCATTGGTAGAAACAGCTACAAAGTGTTTGGAAACAGCACTCGCATCTTTTGTTTTATCAATAAACCAATTGCGTGCGCTTTCTGCATTGGTCATTGTTTCCTGGGTAGTAAAAGTTTTAGAGGCAATGATGAATAAAGTTGTCTCCGGATTTACTTTTTTGAGTGTTTCGGCCATATGCGTACCATCCACATTGGAAACAAAGTGTGGTGTAATTCCCTGCCAATAGGGTCTTAAGGCTTCAGTGACCATGAGTGGCCCCAGATCAGAGCCACCAATACCAATGTTTACTATGTCAGTAATGCGTTTGCCTGTGTATCCTGTATGGGCACCTTCTAACAACCTGGTTGAAAATTGGCGCATTTGTTCAAGGGCTTTATTAACCAATGGCATTACATCCTCACCCTCTACCATAATTGGCTCATTACTTCTGTTACGAAGGGCAATGTGCAGTACTGAGCGGCCTTCCGTTTGGTTAATAACCTTACCGGTAAACATGGCCTGAATAGCTGGCGCCAGTTCCGTTTCTGTTGCTAGTTCAGTGAGTAATTGTATGGTTTCTTCTGTGATGATGTTTTTTGAATAGTCTAACAGGATATCATTTAATGTTAAGCTAAACTTTGAAAAACGTTCAGGGTCTTCTGCAAATAATTCTCTTAAATGAGTGGCCTGCATCATCATGAAATGTATTTCAAGTTTTCGCCAGGCAGATGTTTCAGTAGGATTGATAGCTGGTAGCATGTTGAGTGTTTAAAAATGGCTGCTAAATTAAAATTAAAGCGAGATTATGTGTTAGTATTTATAATCAAATTATGCTGTAGATTTTTCTGCTACGTAATTTCGGTTAAAGAATTGTATTCATGAGCTTGGCAAAATTGTAGCGCAAACGTTATCGTTGAAATTCCTGTGATGGGAACAACAAATTCTTGAAATGCGCTGAAGAGGAAGAGGTAAGAAGAGAAAGGATGTATGTCTTTATTAAAGATTATCGTCTCCTTTTCACAGGCTTACGCTTCATCTCTTTGTCTTTTGTGCTCTTACCCATTTTGCCCTCTTTCAAATTAAATTCGAAAATATAGGCTGCACTGATGGTGAGAAACTTTTCGTTCGAACGCAGGTTGTCTGAGAAACCAAGCGTTCTCCATTGTGCGCTATTAGTGTTTCCGTAAAAAGTATGTCCCGAGGTAAATCTCATCTCCATCATAATTTTTTGTTTGCGTTTTAGGGGTGCTACGAAACCTACGCCAATATCAACACCAAATAACCAGCGATTAATATCTGAGTAATACATCTTATCGAAATCGGCACCTGTACCGGGTGGTTGAACAGGCATCGGCTCAAACACAATGGTATATTCCTGTAATTTAGTAGTGCCAATTTTTCCTTTACCACCCATCCAATAACTGATGTGTGGGCCGACATTAACAAACCATTTGGAGGGAATATTCTGTTTTAATTGAAAAGGGAAAGCTTTACGAAGCAGCATGGAGGCATCAGCAAAATAATAAGTTGATATGTTTGTCCAGGTATCGTCATTCGAAAGTATTTTTCTGCCACGTTGCGATAAACCACCTTCCACGACAAAATAATAATTGTCTTTTAACGGAAAACTAATTAAACCACCACCGCCATATCCTAATTTTAAACGTTGCGAGAATGCTTCTCTGTCGAACTTGTCTGCAATAACAGATATAGAAACTATAGGACCGGCTTTAACACCCAGCGAAAATTCCTGCGCTCTAACCGTGAAACAAAAAATCAGGTTCAGAAAAAAAATCAAAATTAGAATGAATGGTGTATGTTGCTTCATGAAAGGGGGCGTTCTTGAGGCTTAGTAAATCTAAGGTTTAATAATATTGTGCGTAGCTCTAAATTTGATTCGAAAAGTAAAATTGTTGAAACTTAATTAAATTTGATAGATTAAACATTTAACAATTATTAATGTACGTAATCAAAAGATTCTTCATATTAATCTTTCTCAGCATTGGTAGTGGTTCCCTGGCTCAGAATAATGCCAATTTTACCCAATTTTTTGTTAATCCCTATGTGCTTAACCCATCATTTGCTGGCGCTGACGGACAAAGAGTTTTTTCATTAGCTTATCGAAAACAGTGGTTAGGCATAAATGAATCACCATCGATTGCTAATGTAAGCTTTCATGCACCTGCAAAAGCAGGATTGAATTATGGTATAATGATTAATAATGAAAGTCGTGGTTTGTTAAGTACTACCGGCTTGCAAGGATCACTGGCTTATGAGGTAGATTTTGGAGACCATCGTTATATCAGATTCGGTTTGTCTACAGGAGCAGCCATGAACAATATTGATCTCACTAAGCTGGATAATAATCAAGCTGCGGATCCAGCCTTAACCAATGCCTTAGAAAATAATTTCACACTACTTGGCAACGCTGGTGTTTCTTTCCACCTAAAAAGCACCCACATTGGCTTTGTTTTGCCCAGCTTATTTTCACCAAGTTATATCAGTACGAAAAGCTTTACTGTTGAGGAGGTTAAGCCCTTGCAAGCTTTCATTATTCATGCTAGTAATAGATTCTATTTTTCAAAATACAAGCACGTATTCGAACCATACTTAGTCTACAGGATAAATGGTGGATTACCTCCTCAATTAGAGGCCGCGGCAGTAATGCACCTCAACCATACATTATGGTTTGGTACCTCCTATAAACAGGATTTTGGTGTTTCTGCCCTGGGCGGTGTTAAACTAAATAAGCTATTAGCGATCGGAGCATCCTTTTCTTTCAATAATATGGGTGCAAGTGACCTGAGTAGTCCGTCATTTGAACTGCAGATGAGCTACTTGCTTGGCCCTAAGATTAAAAATCTTGAGGTGTACTCATTCGTCTCTACTACGAAGCCTAAGGCTATCAAGAAAACAGCTGCTCAACTGGCGGCAGAAAAGCGAAAAAGAGAAGAATTAGCACGCAAGAACAAAGAAGAAACGCTTGCTAAAAAACAGGCACAGGAAACCCTTGCTCAGAAACAAGCGGCCGAAAAAGAGGCTAAGCGACAGGAGGAACTTGCGAAGAAAGATGCGGAGGCCAAAGAAGCCCTGACTAAAAAGCAAGCAGCGGAAGCCTTGGCATTAAAAGAAGCAGAAGAAAGAAGACAACAAGAACTTGCCAGACAAGCAACTGAAGAAGCTAAAAAACAAGCAGAAATGGCTTCAAAAGTTGAACCAACTAAGCAAACAGCACCTGTAGTAAGTAAGCCCGAGCCTGTTAAAGTAGACTCTTTGCCAAAGCAACAAATCGGGGGGCCAAGACTAAGACAGGAGGCCGTGGCAACCGTAGTTATGCCACCTTCACATGAAGATGAACATGGTGAAGCAGAGCGCATTACACGTCTTGATTTGCATGACGATAATCCTACCGAACACCATGAGGAAGATCCTGCAACTCAACCTCATGCCGAAAGACATGAATATGTGCAAAAAGGCGATCATCAGGACGAACTTGATTATGGCGATTACATTGTAGTTGGTGTCTTTAAATCAGATGCAAATGCAAAGCATTTCTCCGAAGGATTGAGTAATTTGAAGTTTAACGCTGATTATGGTCATTTAACGCTTAAAAACCTGTGGTATGTTTACCTTTTGAAGACAGAATCTATAGAAGTAGCAAGAGCAGAAAGAGACAAATACAGGAAAATGAAAATGTTTAGGGATGCCTGGTTGTTAACCGTACACGATTAGAAGATGAGGAATTTTTTTATTTACACTTTTACTGCCCTGGTTTTTGCAACGTCTGTCTATGCGCAAATACCGGTTATTTCAAGCGTGGAGCCATCTCAGGGCTTTCCAGGTAATAGCGTTATAGTTACAGGAAGTGGTTTTGGTAACAATGCCGCCTCACTTAGGGTATTTTTTGACCATGTACAAGGCACTATAGTGAGTGCCAGCGATGCAGCCATTGAAGTTACTGTTCCACCACAGGCGCGTTATGAAAATATTGAAGTCATTAATATCACCACACGCCTTTCGGCTAAATCGAAAGTAAAGTTTTTGCCCTCCTATAACGGGGCTACTTTTGATCCATCTAAGTTTCAGTCCCAGATTATTTCAAGTAATGCCGTGCCGGTGTTCGATATGTGTTCATGCGATTTGGATGGCGATGGTAAACCGGATCTGGCAGGCACTAAAAATGTGGCGGGTATAGACCTGATTGTGTTACACAATAAAAGTACTATCGGCACACCTGCTTTTGATCGTTATGACAAAGACAATTTGCCAGTACTGAATATTAATCAACCAACAGAAAATATTGCTTGTGGCGATTTGAATGGTGATGGTAAACCAGATTTGATTGCCTCAAGAGGAGGGGCATCGGCCAACAGCTTTTATATTTTCAGAAATACAAGCGCAGCAACTCCTGCATTTGCAGCACCGGTTGAGGTTTTTTTAAATGCAGGGCAAACCCTGAGACAAATTGAAATCCGTGATTTGAATGGCGATGGTAAACCAGAGTTGATTATTGCCAATTCAGCCAACTCTGGTTTTCTCTATGTGATAGAAAACCAAAGCAGTGGTGGTAATATCATTTTTAATACAGCCAGTCCGTTGCAAGTGCCGGTAGCAGGTGCTCCCAATACCCTGGCATTGGAGGTTCAGGATTTTGACAATGACGGAAGACCTGATATCATCGCCAGCCAAAATCAGGGATCGAATTTATTTTTTATAAAAAACTTAAGCGGCACTTCATTATCATTTGCGCCCGCTACCACAATTAATTTATTAGGTACTTTTAACGATATCAGCTCAGGAGATTTTAATAAGGATGGAAAATTGGATTTAGTAGTAACCAGTGTTTTTGGAACACAATCTTTTGTGTTGTTAAATAAATCCAATGCAGGATCAACACCATTCCCCTCCACCCTTGCCGTGCCGGCAGAATCCATAACTTTAATAACAGCTGGTGGACCTTTTGGCGTTGAAACTGAAGACTTAAATGGTGACGGTTTTCCTGATGTAATCATTAACAACAGGGGAAATACCAACATCAGTATTTTCCTGCATAATAAGAATTTGACAACACCTGGCTTTACTACAGCCCCGATCAATGCAGGTAAAAATGGATGGTTTAGCAGGGTAGGTGATTTTGATGGCGATGCAAAGCCAGATATTGTTTTTACCCAAGCCGTCACAACAGGACCAAATACCATCACCATTTTAAGAAATGCCAATTGCCATCAACCATTGATTACCAATGTGGCACCTATAAAAATCTGCCCGGGTCAAACAGTAACACTTGAAGCCATTAAACTACCAGGCATCACTTACGAATGGAAAAAAGATGGGACTAATTTCAAAGGTCCGGGAGCGGATGCTTTTGCTGATGTAACGCTGGCCGGTAGCTATACCGTTGAGGCTGTTGGTGAAGCGGCCGCTTGTGCACTTACTTCAGTTGCTTTTGTGGTCGAGTCAGGTTCTGGTTCTATTCCGACTGATGCTGTTATCAATCCCATTACGCCCGCGTGTCCTGGTGCTGATCTAACCATCACTGCTGTGTCGCAGTCAGGAGCTTCGTATTTATGGACCGGACCGAATGGCTTTTCATCCGAAACTGCCGTGCCACAACTTGTTATCCCAAGTATTGATGCAAGCAAAGCAGGTATTTACACATTAAAACTAAAAATTGGAGATTGTATAGGTGAAGAGGATACCGAGCAGGCCGCCATTGTGAATGTGGGCAGTGTAAATATTGGCAGCAATGTTTCCGGTCAGGTTTGTCAAGGTACGCCTGTAACCCTGAATGTAAACGCGCTGGCAGGCAGAACATATCAGTGGATAAAAGATGGTGTTGATATTGGAGGACAAACATCAACTACATTAAATGTAACACAGGCCGGTATATACAAATTAAGGGTAAGCTTTAGCGGATGCTCGGAAGAGACAGCGGATTTTCCAGTTTCATTTTTTACACAACCTGTAGCCGATTTTACCGCACCAGTATCGGCCTGTTTGGGAGATGAAGTTAGTTTTACTAATACCTCTACCGTTGATAATACGGCCACGGTTGTTTATACCTGGAATTTTGGTGATGGTAGCACCAGCACAGTTCAATCACCCACGCATACGTATACAACTGCACCAACACAGAACCCTTCATTAAGTATCGCTTATACGGGAGTTGCTTCGTGCACCAGTACAATAAATAAAGCAATAGCCATCAATAGTGCTATTCAACCTGTAATCACTTCAGATGTTGCAGAAATTTGTCCGGGAGATGAGGCAGTGCTTCGTGTAAACGATGGTTTTACCAGTATTACCTGGAGTAACAATGAAACGACTCAGGAAATAATTATTACAGCACCAGCGATACTTTCTGTGGTAACGATAGATGCTAATGGTTGCGAAGGCGCAGCAAGTCTTGAAATAACCCAAGTGGCAGATTGCAGCGAGCCTGAAATTATCATACCGAATATGTTCTCGCCTAACAATGATGCGCAGAATGATATTTGGAGAATAAGTGGTATAGAGGGTGTAGCTGATTGTGAGCTGAAAGTATTTGATGAAAGGGGAATGCGTGTTTATGAAAAGAGAGGTGTGGAAAACGAGGCGTGGGATGGCACCTTCAATGGAAAGATAGTGCCCTCCGGTGTATATTATTATGTATTTACCTGCCCTGGTCGAAAGACCATGACCGGGTCGGTCTTAATAGTGAAGTAAAGTCTTAAAAAATGACGATGATTAACAGAAGAAGAAGCGAACAAAAAGATCAACAACTCCCTCTCAAGTTAATATTCACATTTTTACTCTTTTTTATTCTTAACCTGGCGCAAGCACAAGTTTCAGAGGTACTCTGTAACAACGGTAAAGACGATGACGGTGATGGTCTTATTGATTGTCTCGATGGAGACTGTCAGTTCGTTGCCACTATTGAAAAAGGTTGTAGATGTTATGATGGCATCGACAACGATGGTGATGGTAAAATTGACCAGGCTGATCCGGAATGCGCTACTTACTATGGTTTAACTTTCGTAGGCGATGGCTCTAGTTGTGCCATCGTGCCTCCTGGGGCTAATACGCCTTTCGTTGGCTTAGGTCTTCCGGTTACCTCTCAGCAAAATACAGCAGATACACAATCAAAAGTGGCAGTTGGCGATGTAGATGGTGATGGTGTGCCTGATGCCATTATTACCTCTAAGTGGAATTCTGAAGTGCGCGTGGTGGCAACCACCGGGCCACAAGCAGATGGTACAGATGCAGGAAAGGTTAAATCAGATTATAACCTGAGTGGTAAGAAAAACGATTTCAAAGATATCGGTTGTGGTACTGCAGATCGTTTGCTCTTCGAGCACGAAGTACTCATTGCTGATATCGACAAAGATGGTAAAGGTGAAATATTTACAGTCGTGAGTAATCGCGCAGGTAATCCTGAATCGCCACCCACCTGTTTTTTTCTGTACGGATTCAAATACGCTGCAGGAGATTTACTCCCCATAGCTGGATATCCTGTATTTGCAGGAACAAACCGCCCGGGTATTTTCGGTATTGCCGATATGGATGGTGATGGAAAGGCTGAGGTTTATTTCAGGGACAGAATTTTTGCTGCAGAAAATGGTAGACTGCTGGCTAGCGCTGGAGGTAAGCTAATGTCCAATACTGCCGATTGGGATGTTGATGTACCTTCTGCACCTGTTGCCGTAGATATTAAAAGTGCCGGAGCGGATGGTGGTGTAATGGAGTTGGTAACGGGCCCGCGTATTTATAAAATACCAAATTTAACCAATAGAACACCTGCTGCCCCAGGTTCCCTCACATTGTGGCGTGATATGAATACCCTTGCTTTTGATGCCAATGGTGATGGTGCCAATGATCAGTATTTTGTCAAGTTGATGAACGACCCGGCAGAATATGGTATCGATACACATAGCGGTGCCAGTGTAGCGGATATTGATAAGGATGGTTTCATCGATGTAGTGATGACCGGTGCAATTAATTCATCAGTTGGTCGCACGGCTGTATTTTATTGGAACGTACAGAAGAATACGATCTCAACGGTGATAACACCCAACAGTACTGAATTAGGGATATTAGCCACAGACACTGATAATTTTAACAACTACTCGACTGGTTGGATATGGGGAGCAGGCCGTGTAAATATCGGAGATGCAAACGGTGATGGTAAACTTGATCTGACTTTTATTGCAGGTTCGCAACTCTATTGTGTTACTACAAATGCAGCTGGTACAGGTTTACAAACTTTGTGGACGCAAAATCAGAAAAATGTGGCTGGTTCAATACCATTAGGTTACAGAACTATTAATGACTCTCGTTCAGGCGTATTAACAGTAACCATTTACGATTTTGATAATGATGGTAATCCTGAAATGGTTTACCGCGATTCGCAGGAGCTTGCAGTAATCGATGGAACAACGGGTGTTAATAAGTTATGGTCTGCCATCTGTCAATCCCATACTTATACAGAAGGCCCTGTTATTGCCGATGTAAATGGCGATGGCGCTACTGATATTTGTGTAACCTGCTTTACTTCTAACGCATTTAATATCAATGCAGGTATTCAGCAGCAGGCACTCGGACAAGTGCGCTTGTTTTTCTCCAATGGTAACGCCTGGATTCCAACACGAAAAGTCTGGAACCAACCCGGTTATCAGGTAGTAAATATAAACGATAATCTTACGCTCCCTTTTCCTCAGCTTGATCCTGCTTTAGTATTTGGTACTGGTACTTGTCCTAACGGTGTACCTGGTCCACAAACACCTTTTAATGTTTTCTTAAATCAGGTTCCATTCTTAAGTTCAGATGGTTGTCCGGTTTTCCCCTTACCTGACCTTGGTTTCTTTGGCGATACACCCGACCCAAATTGTAACAATGATCCTTCATTACCCGGTTGCGATACCGATGGTGATGGTGTGTATACACCGGCTGTTGAAGTGATACCACCTATTTGTGGTGATCTCAATATCAGAGTGCGATTCAATATTCAGAATAGTGGTTATCTTCCGATCACAGCTAACGTACCAGTTAGTTTCTTCTCTAAAGATCCACAAGATCCTACCACTACAGCCGCTGATCGCTTGCTTCAATCTTCACTACCCATCAATAACTTATTGGTTGGAGCAACCTATACGTCTAATGAATTGATTATCCCGGGTCCGGGCGTTGTCTTCACACTTTATATTGTACTTAACGATAATGGTTCAGTACTCCCCATCACTTTTGGTTCAGTTACGAACGACTGTACCATTAGTAATAATATTTATTCTGTTGTGGTTACACCGGATCCTTTTGGTGCAAACACCGAGATTATCAGACAAAATGAAAAGTGTGTAGCGGCAGATCCAAATGTGGGTGAACTAAAAGGCCACATCTATAAAGGAGATACAATCGCTGCCAATGAAATATTTGATTATAGTGATTATACTTTCCAATGGTATTATGGAACTGATACCTCTAATCCTGTGCCGGATAACCTAGGTGGTAAAAACCTGACATTAAGTGCTCTTGATGCTGGCAGCTATACTTTTGTGGCCACCAACGTATCCAAAGGTTGTACAACTATTCCTTTTACCAGAACAATCAGTAATGTCATCATTCTGCCATCCGTAACAGTTTTAAATATTGTTCCGCAAACAACTTGTACACCACCCAATGGCTCGGTGGAGGTTGGCGTAGTGGGAGGTAATACCGGCTTTACTTTCGAATGGTTTAGCAACGCTGCGCCCCTTGGTATTACAACACCTGAGGCAACCAATCTGGCTACCGGTAACTATCAGGTAGTTGTTTCGCGCAATGGCTGTTTTAGCACGACCAGTGCTTTCGTTGGCGATCAGGCAATAGAACCTGATGTAGATGCAACGACAACACCAGTTGTCGACTGTTCAACTCCTTTAAGCGGAACAGTATCCGCTGTGGCCTTAGTTGCTGGTGTAGCACAAAACCCGGCAGATTTTACCTTCAACTGGTATTTTCATAATTCTGGTGATGGTAGTCGCGGTAGTTTATTGCCGCCTGCCAATGGTACAGGTCCAAATAGAACAGGACTGGCCGCTGGATTTTATGAAGTGGAAGCAGTTAACAATGCCACACAATGTAAATCGGCTCCACTTGTCAGAGAAATAACAACTACTACCGTTTTACCAACAGTAAGTTTTACGGAATTAGCGCCACAAACTTCTTGCGATCCTTCGTCACCGAATGGACGAGTTTTGGCTATCGGTGCAAGTAGTACCTCTAATAACCAGGCTGACTTTACCTTCGAATGGTTCCTCGGACAAAATACCTTACCAACCAATGCGCATAATAGTGTTTCAAATTTAAATGGTGGTACTGGTAATGTGGCTGAAGCCTTGCTGGCTGGCGGACAAACCTATACAGTACGTGTTACTACACCCTTGAATTGTTCAGTGACCGGTGAGATCACTGTTTCGCAAGACATTAATGTACCTGTAGTGACTTTAACACCTACCCCAAATGGTATTTGTGACCCTGCCTTGGCAGGCACTGCTTTTGGAGGTGCTATGGCAGCGACCGTAACCTTTGACGGTGCCGCTGTTACTGACTTCACTAATTATAGTTTCGCCTGGTATGATGGCTCTTCTGTTACACCAACGCCAAGAGCAGAGACCTCCTCATCCATAACAGGTCTGCCGGATGGTTATTATACCTTAGTAGTGGAGCGCATTGATCTTGGATGTAGTTCATTACCGGTAACTGAGTTGGTTGATGACATTAAAATATTACCTGACCTAACGCCTTCCACCACACCTTCTACTAACTGTGCGCCAGGAACACCCAATGGTGCAGCTACGGTGACTGTTAATAATGCTGGTGCAGACACTTTCTCTTTCCAATGGTTTGCAGGTGACGATATTAGTGATCCGTTAGTACCAAATGGTAATGGAGGTAATGCAGTTGCTATATCAGCCGTTAGCGGTGGATTAAATTATACTGTACGTGTTACCAATAATAGTACTGGTTGCCGTAGTACCTCTACGACTATCATTCCAGACAACCAGCAACTACCAATATTAGTCTTAGATGCTACACCAAATTCTATTTGCGATCCGGCATTAGGTTTTAATGGTACTGCTTTTCAACAGACATTAACGGATGTGAATGCCCTGGCCGGGGATACTTACACTTTTGCGTGGAGTAGGGGACAGGACATGACCAATCCTATTCCAGGCACAACTGCATCACAAAGTGGTTTGGAGGATGATTTCTATAGTGCAACCATTACAAACAACAGACTTGGTTGTACGTCATCATTCGCGACCACCGAGGTACTCAATCAGCAAGTACTTCCTGTAATAACGATCACGCCAACGCCTTCAACCAATTGCGCAGGCGGAACGCCTAATGGTGCTGCTGCTGCCACAGTAGATGTGGCTGGTGTGCCAACTACAGTTGGCTATAGCTTCAGCTGGTTCCAGGGTGCTGCCATTACTGATCCGGCAGTACCAGTGGCTGATGGGGGACTAACACCCAATGCTATTCGATTGCAAGGCACAAATAATTTTTTGGTACAGGTAAGGAATAATGCAAGCGGATGTACCAGCACACAGGTTCAAACTATTGCTGATAATAGTGCAGTGCCTGTGTTAAGCCTGCAGGATTTCGACAACTCAGTATGCGATCCGGCTAAAGGCTTTAACGGTAGTTTGCAGGCAACAGTAACGGCAGATGTAAATGCTGTGCCAAGTGATGCCTATGTATTTACCTGGTCGAATGGTAATAACATGTCTTCAGTTATTGCCGGAGAAGTTACCTCATTATTAGATGAACTAAATGGTGATTTATTTTACACAGCAACTGTAACTAACACCAGACTTAATTGTACTTCAAATCCATTTACGCTTGAAGTTGATAATAATTTAATTCTACCTGTAATTTCAAGTACACCAACACCATCCACCAACTGTCCGGGTGGTGCTGCTAATGGTCAGATAAGTGTTTCAGTAACCAATGCAGGCACCGATCCATTTATCTTCCAATGGTATGCCGGTAACACAGCCACCGCTGGCAATGAAGTGGCCACTGCTCCAAATCAGGGAAATACCGCCACTGTAATACAGCTGCAAGGCGGATTGAATTATACAGTAAGCGCCTATAATGACAATACAGGTTGTGAAACAACCTTCACACAAGCATTGGCAGATATCAGTGAAGTACCGGTGTTAAGTTTACAAGATACTGATAACTCCGTGTGCGATCCTGCCAAAGGTTTTAATGGAAGTTTGCAAGGCACAGTAACAGCAGATGCTAATGTATTACCTGCTGATGTTTATGTCTTTGCATGGTCGAATGGCAATGATATGAATGCCATTATTGCAGGCGAAACTACTTCACTGCTGGATGGTCTTGATGGAGATTTATTCTATACTGCAACGGTAAGAAATGTACGTCTCAATTGTACCTCCAACCCGGTAACACGTGAAGTAAAAAATAACCTGATATTACCGGACCTTGCAGGCGTAACAAATGGTTCTACCAATTGTGCAGGCGCCACACCGAATGGCTCCATAGACGTTACGGTTCAGAATAATCCTACTAACCAACCCATGATCTTTAGTTGGTATAGTGATGCAGCAGCAACACTTCCTCTGCCTGCGCCCAATACGGGGAACATCAGCACAGCTACACAGTTGCAGGGAGGAACGAACGTTTTCTTTACTGCCAAAGTAGTTAACGATGTTACTGGTTGCGAGAGTACCTTAACGATGCCAGTTGCCGACATCAGTGTGTTGCCAAGTATTACCCTGACTGTTGATAATAATGAGAAGTGTGTGGCACCATTTGACGGTTCCATTTCCATCGCGAGCCTGACGGATGTCAATTCTCCGGCAGCAGATACCTACACCATTCGTTGGTACAATGGCTCTGTATTAACACCCGTGATTGGTGCTGAAGATGAGTTGATCTCAAACGTTGCAGAAGCTAATGTAACAACAGCGCTTACTGCCTATGATTTATTAGACAATGCATTTTATTCAGTTACCATTACTAACGACAGACTCAATTGTACTTCAACTTCCGAAATCCGTGAAGTACTGGATGCCTTGACTTTCCCGGTAATTACAACCTCAGTCACTCCATCTACCAATTGTGTTGGCGGCACAGCCAATGGTTCAGCCACCGTTACCGCACCTCTTTTAGCAGGTCACGATTTTAATTGGTACAGCGGGGCAACGGCAACAGGTGCAACAATTAATACAAACGTTGATGATATTGATATCACAGGTTTACAAGGCTCAGCCACGGCTAACTTTACGGTGGAAGTAATTATTGAGGCAACAGGTTGTTCGAGTGTGGCTACCGTGTTGGTAGCGGATGATAGTGAATTGCCCGTAGTGGATCCGTTGAGTTCAACGAATAATGAAAATTGTACTGCACCATTTAGTGGAACAGCAACGCTGAATGGCATTACCTATAGAGGTTTAGCAGTAACTTTCCCTGATGCAGCCTTTACTTTTGACTTCAATGGTACATCCACTAATCAGTTAACAGCCCTGGGTGTTGGTAACTATGCTTTTACCATTACTAACATTGCAGATAATTGTACTTCAGATCCTGTAAGTGCACCAGTGTTGGATGACATCACCTTGCCTGATTTACAAGTAAGTGAAGTGGCCCAAACCTCTTGCGATATAGGTGATCCGAATGGACAGCTCACAGCTACTATTGCTGTAGTGGGTACAGCAGGTCACACCTTTGAGTGGTTCAATGGCGCTGGTGCCGGTGCAAGCGGAACTGGCTTCAGTACAAGCAATGCACTAAGCAATTTACCTTCGGCAGAGTATACAGTGCGTGCTATTAATACTACCACGCGTTGTGAATCTGTTCAATCAAGACTATTACCTGATAATAAAGTTAATCCTGCAATAAGCTTTACCGGTATACAGGATGTTCAAAGTTGTTTACCACCTGATGGCCAGGCTACTCCTGTTTTGACTGGAATATCTGCTTTGCCTACCAATGATTTTACTATCTATTACGTTAGAACATTCTCAACGCCAACAGATCCAAATGTTGCACCAGTTGATCCTACTATAATCAAAGCTTCGTTAGAGACTTACTCAAGTACGGCTGCTCTCGGTGTTGGTAACCCTCCAGACGTTCTTGGCTTAGCACCAGGGTTTTTAACAGCTATAGTAGTTGATAATAATACCACTTGCGAATCAAGTCCGACAACAATACAAATTGAGGATGCTACGCAACTTAACCAGATTAATGTTGGCCTTGTAACAGCTGCAGGCTTCTGTGGAGGAATTGGTGGAAGTATTGATGTAACGGTTACAGGAGGAACAGGTGCTTATACCTTCGAATGGTATCCCGGAAGTCCAATTAATAATAATATCAATTTCTTCAATAATCCTCCTAATATGGGAGCGGCAGCGTTGATAACAAACAATGAAGATTTAGGTGTAACCGCGCCTGTTGGTGGTGTGGGTTCAGGCACTTATACTTTAATTGTAAGGGATGCAGTAGGTTGTGGTGCTTATCAAATAGGGAATGTCCCTTTCGCTTCAGCACCAACTATTAATATCGCTACTATTGATCCAACTCGATGTAATGCACCCTTTGATGGTGAGATTGAAGTTACTGTTACTGCTCCTGTTGTTCCAGGTACCGATCCATATTCTATTGCAATTTATAGAGGTAATTCTGCTACCGGATCAATATTACAAGGTAACGAGATATGTGGTGACGGAATTGATAATGATGGAGATGGTTTTATTGACGAAGTTGTAGACTGTGAATCGGCTTTAATAAGTCCAAAAGTTATTACACTGGCTGGTCTTGAAGCAGGTGAATATTTTGTTAGAGTAATTGACTACACACCAGCGAATAGACCTTGTCCATTAGATAACGGTGTTGTGTTGACGCAAGAAGGTTTTGCACCAATTGTTACTGTCGACAATATTAATCCAAATACAGCTTGTGACGATACCAATTTTGCAGATGGATCTGTGGAGATTACTGTGAGTCAGGATGCTGACGACTTACGTAATGCAGCCGCTACGCCATTAATCTTCGAAGTTACACAGGTTACTCCTGCTCCGGTAACACCTCCTGCTTTCCCTGCAGTTTTAAGCAACGGTCTTTCAACTGTCACCACTACCTTGAATTATGGTTTTGCGCCACAAGCATATACGTTAAGAGTAACAGAGACAGCCAGTGGTTGCTTTACTGATCAGGTGGTCAATATTCCTGATCAACCCGTAGTGCCGCAAATCATTGATGTAACTACTAATCCAGAAACCTTTTGTTTACCTTTTTCAAATGGAAATGCAACCGTTAATAGTGTAACACCAGTTGACATTGAGGATTATCAATACACTTGGTATTCAAATGCAGCCTTGTCTGTACAACTTTATCAGGACAATGGTGCTGTAGGTGCTGTATTCGATGCAAGCAAACCGGGCTATGCTACAGGAACAACAGGTTCAGGTTACGGAAATCAGACCGTATATGTAAGAGGTGAACGTCTGCCAGGAACTGGTGCCGGTGTTGGTTGCCCTACACCTGCCGTAAGTCGTGTAATTTTAGACGAACACATCGCGCCAGTAGCGGTGCTTACTCCCTTGCCAACTACCTCATGCGATCCCGCTGTTGGAGAGGGAAGTATTTCTGTTACAGCATCAACAGCTTCTGCGAATGCAGCTGTAAATACTGCCCAGTATACGTATGACATTACTCCTGATCCGAATGCAGCAGGTCCGGATAACAACAATGCCGGAACAACTCCTTTCTTATTTACTTCACTGACGCAAAACGGAGGAGTGGCTTATACAGTAACCACAACTAACGAAGTAAGCGGCTGTTTGGTAAACAATAACGTAACTATTTTGTCTAACCCTTATACGCTTGCTATTACTGCTTTCACCAAGAACGATCAACTCATTTGTAATCCTGATGGAGACATTGATGTTACTGAGATTGTGATCAACAGACCTGTTGCATCAGGTGGTGCCATTACGTTTACAACAGCAGCTGATCTTAACAATAGTTTTGAATTCAGGTGGCATCGTGCAGACGCAGCCACACCGAATGTCTTTAATCCTGCTATTCGCCTCCAGGATCCAGGAGCAGTTAATATTGAAGACAAATTATTAACAGGCAACCTGGCACCGGCTGCCGGAGAATACAATGCTATCGGTGCAGGCGCTTATTATGTAATTGCAGAACGCATTAATGGTGGTGTTGCTCCCGTTATTGGTTTTGGTTGCGAAACGCCTCCATTACGTGTAGATATACTGGATCAACATGTCAATCCTGTTGTGAACCTGATTCCCTTTAGTAACACTGCTTGTGTTGGTGGCTTTGAAGGGGAACTGGATGTAGAAGTAACGGATGCCTCTGTGGTGGCAGGCCCATTTACCTTTAACTATACCTGGACTGCTGTAACAAGTACAACCACTCCAGGTCCACTCACTAGCCCTTATGCAATTCTTCCAGGAGTTGATGCCAACTTTACTGGCCTTGAAGAGGGTAGCTATTCAATTGAGGTGAGTAACATACAAACCGGTTGTGAGGCTGTTGATAATGCCATCATTGTAAAGAATACAACACCTATCTTCGTTACAGACTTTACAGTAACACCTAAATTTTATTGCGAACCAAGTGGTAATGCAGAAATCACTGAAGTTACATTCGAAGACAGAGACGGTGTTGAAAACGCAGCACCACTTGTTGACTTCACTTATGCATGGTCATTTGGTGGAGGAGGCATTGCACCTGTAGGTGTAAGAGTAGACTCGACAAATCATCCAACAATAAGTGCAGGATTCTATTCTGTGATTGCTACCAGAACGGCTAACAGTCCAGGTCTTGGCTGCGCTTCTGCCCCAATTATAATAGAGATTAAGGATGAAACGGAGAATCCTATTATTACACTGACACCATTCAGTAATACAGCGTGTATAGGTGGCTTTGAAGGTCAATTGGAAGTAGACATCTCAGATGCTTCTGTACCCAAAACTGTCGGAGATCCTGATTTCGGAGTAGCCTTTAATTATAATTATACCTGGGCTGCGGGTACACCGGCTCCTGCGGGAGCCTTACCGCCTAATGATATTAATCAGACTGGTCTCACAGATCTATATCAGAATTTGGGTGAAGGTCAGTATAACATAAGTGTCGTGAATAACATAACAGGTTGTACAGCAACTGCCACTACTACTATTGTTAAAAATGCTACACCGATTTTTGTTACAACAACAGCTGCCATACCACAATTTTATTGTGATCCAAGTGGTAGTGCGGAGGTGACAGGTATTACTTTTGAAGACAGAGACGGAAATATACTGCCTGCACCTATTGCAGATTTTGATTTTGCATGGACGCAAGGTGGTGCAGCCGTTGGTGGTACTATCGCTGTGCTAGACTCAACAAACTATGCAGCTATTGGTGCAGGCGTCTATTCTGTTATTGCTACACGTAACCTTACTTCAGGTCCTGGTCGTGGTTGTTCTTCTGCACCTATCTTGATTGAAATCAGAGACGAAACAGAAAATCCTGTTATCACTTTAACACCTTTCAGTAATACATCCTGTACTAATGCCTTTGAAGGAGAAATTGAAATTGATATTGTTGATGCCTCTGTACCGAAAGCAGCAGGAGACCCTGATTTTGGTGTTGCATTTAACTATAACTACACCTGGTCTGCCGGAACTCCGGCACCAGTCGGAGTTTTGCCTCCTAACGATGTCGCACAAAATGGATTGAATAATTTATATCAGAATTTGGGTGAAGGTCAGTATGTGCTTACCGCTGTTAATCAGGTTACGAATTGTCAGGCGGTGGGCAGTACCCAGATCATCAAGAACACCACACCGGTATTTGTGCAAGACGTAAATATGATACCACAAATGTATTGCCCACCGATAGGCAGTGGTAATTTAAATGTGGTTGCAGTAACCTTTAACGATCGCAATGGTGTTACACAGAACGGTCCACTTGGCGACTTTGAATATATCTGGTCAAGAAACACAATTGCTAATGTAGTGGCTACTACAAATCCTGCTTTACCGCAATTGCCAGGCTATGTTGGTACAGAGCTTGACTCAACTGTTCTGGCTGATATTGGTGCCGGTAGTTATTTCGTGGTAGCAAGAAGAGCATTGGGTGCTCCGGGTGCAGGCTGTTCATCAGCTCCTTTCCGTGTTGAAATTATTGAGAACACAGAGAACCCCGCAGTAACCTTTACTACGCTGGCGAATACTGCTTGTGATAATAATTTCGATGGTCGCATTACTGTATTGTCTTCGAATCAACAAGCACCTGGCGCTGGAGCCAATTACGACCTGACCTGGGTAAGTATACCTGCACTGAATACACTTACAGATGTTACTAACGTTGGTGTTTCTTATACAACTCCTTTGACTGATGTGATTGGTCCTGGCCAATTCAGGGTACGGGTAACCAATAGAGAAACACAATGTTTTACGGAAGCTATTGTAGCCATGGTAAGCAATCCGCAGCCTGTTGAAATTGTGAGTATTGATAAAGAAGATCAGGACATTTGCTTTGCTGATGGAAGTATCTCAGTATTAACCATGAATAATGGTGTACTTGTAGATTATACTTACAATTGGTTTAGGAACTCTCCCACAACTACACCGCTGCAGGATGGTACCAATACAACCATAGTTTCATCCGTACTGGATGTAACAAACTTTGCCCAGATGGGTGCAGGCACGTATTATGTTGTTGGTATTAAAAATCCAGGATCTTCATCTGGCTCAGGTTGTGAAACGCCTCCATATGAAGTGGTGATTAATGACTTAAGCGTAGACCCTGATGTAGATTTTACCTTTACACCAAATTCATCGTGTATAGGTGGAACGCCAAATGGTGAAATCATTGCCTTAGCTGTAGAGCGCGATGGCAGCACGGACAACTATACTTTTGCCTGGGATTTCAACAGTGGTGCACTTCATCCGGCCACTACACAAACTGATCTGACACCTCAGAGTACCTTGAGCCTTGCACCTGATGGATTGTATAGCCTTGAAGTAGCCAATACCATCACGGGTTGTACCTTCGATAAAAACCTGAACCTCACCCTGGATCAACAACTGAGCTTGCCTAACATTGTGGAAGTAATTCCGGTTAATCCGCTTAACTGTTTCCCTACAGGCAGCGCAGCAGTAACGCAAATTACGATTGGCGGTGTGCGCACAGTAAACAGTCAGCCGGAATTAGATGCAGACTTTGATTACATCTGGTATAAGAATGACTTCCCTGCCAACGAAATTGTCGGACAGACCTTGGCAACCTTGCCTAACCAATTGCCCGATACTTATTTCGTACTGGTGCGCGATCTTTTCACCAATTGCGAATCAGCTCCGGTTGAGGTCGTGATTGATGACACAGACATTGTTTATCCGGTAGTGGCGATCAGACAAAGTCTGCCGCAGATCAGTTGCGATGCAAGCTTTGGTACCGCTGAATTAATTGCTACGGTTGATAACGGACAAACCAGTACAAACGTGAACTATGTATTTGAATGGTTCCAGTCATTGGATGGAACCCCACCTGTATTTGCTGCTGCCCCGGCCAGTTCAACCATTTCTGATTTGATGGCGGGTGATTACTCAGTAACAGTACTTAATCAGGCAACGAACTGCGCAAGCACAGCGCTGTTTATTGTTCCTAATGCCGCGCCTCAGTTCTTACCACAGTTGGCCTTGTCAACGTTTAACAGAACACGTTGCGACATAAATGATGGTTCTCTATCAGCCAGTGGCATTCCTTTCCCGATTGATCCAACTCAGCCATTGAATAATTATCCTTTCCCTTATAATTATGAAGCTGAAATCATCACACCAGCTTTAGGCTTGATGGCTAATGATCCTAACTTCCCTGCTTTCACCTCTAACTTTGTGAGACAAGGTTTAGACATTGGTAACTATACCGTAAGTCTTACTGACCTGAATACAGGTTGTGTTACCATTGAATCGGTGGATCTGGAAGACGGACGTGTGTTACCTACTGTAGCAATTGTGGAAGATAATCCATTGATCAATTGTGATCCTGCACGTGCCAACGGACAGCTATCGGCTACTGCAGATGGTGGATTGGTTGGCGGTTATGATTTTGAATGGTTTGCCGGAACTACAGCCAGTGGAACAACCCTAAGCAATTCTAATTTATTAATTGGACAGACTGCGGGTAACTACACTGTGTTGGTAACTAACCTGATCACTGCTTGCCAGCAGGATGAAGTTGGAGAGATTACCGATGGTACTGTAGATCCACCGGCTCCTGATGCATCCTTGGTAAGAGGCAGAACCAGTTGCGTTGTACCTAATGGTATTGTAACAGTCGATGTAGATGGAGAAACACTCGGTTACATTTTTAACTGGTATGATGGTAATACCACTACACCTACATCAGATTTTGTTGGTATTGATTATTTCGATAGGGATATAGGTGACTATGCAGTAACAGCAACAGATATTATTACGGGTTGTGTTTCTTTACCTTCCGTAATTGCCGTGCCTGATTTGCGTGTCTTACCTCAGGTTGAACTAACCAGTACACCATCTTATTGCTTAACGGCAACAGGTAGTGTTAACCTTGAATTGTTAAATCCTGATGACGTGTTACTGACAGATATCACCTGGTTCGACCTGGCAACAGGTGGACAGATTGGATCGGGTCCGGCAACATACGAATTGTTTGCAGGATTCTACCGCGCTGAATTCATAAGCTTCGAGGGCTGTGAGGGCGAAGCTGAAGTGGAAGTGGGAACAGAAATCTTGTCTTACAACCTGGTATCTGCAAACTCAGATAATTCAAATGACTTCTGGAATATTGATTGTATCCAGAACTTCCCGAATAATAACGTGAAGGTATTTAACCGTTCAGGCGTTAAAGTTTTTGAAGCAAATGGTTATAACAACAGTGATGTAATCTTCAGAGGTATTGGAGAAAACGGTTTATACACACTTGGTAATGATTTACCTGACGGAACATATTTTTACATAATCGATAAACGCGATGGCTCAAAGCCAGTAACGGGTTATCTTGAATTGGTACACTAATGAAGAAGCTATTCATCTTATCGATTTTAAGCATAGCAACATTAACAGTGCGTGCACAGCAAAGGCCTGTGCACTCACTCTATATGTTCGATCCGCTTCTGATTAATCCTGCTTATGCAGGCACGCAGGTACAATTAAGTGCTACGACCATTTACAGAAATCAATGGGTTAACTTTCCTGGTGCGCCTAAAACATTTACCGCCAGTGCGCATTCCGGTTTTCGCAAGGCAAGGGTAGGGGTTGGTTTTTTAGCATCTAATGATCAGATTGGTATACACAGAGAAAATACCTTATACTTTATGTATTCTTATCGAATTCCTTTTTCGAAATACAATAAGAACTCTTATGTGTCATTTGGTTTGCAAGGCGGTTTTAACAATTTGAAATCGGACTTTAGCATTTTAAATCCTAAAGATCAGAATGATCCTTTTGCAAGTCTTGTGGAGAGAAACATGACCTGGAATTTTGGTTCCGGTATTTTTCTTAAACATAAATCCTTTTATGCTGGCCTGTCAGTACCTTACATCTTAAATAACCAGGTGATTAATGCGGAAGTATTTTCCAGCACGGCTCAACAGTACCGTTATTATTATTTGAATAGTGGCTTTACTAAAAAGATTGCGCCTGACGTAAAGCTGATGCCATCAGCGCTTATTCGAATTCAGGAAAGCGCTCCCTTAAGCCTTGATTTGAATTTAATGACTGTACTTTACGATGCAGTGGGTTTTGGACTTTCCTATCGCCTGGGTGATTCTGTGGTTGGGCTATTTGAACTACAAATCAATGAGAATTTCCATGCAGGCTATGCCTATGACTTCACCTTGTCAGATATTTCAAGATTCTCTAATGGTACACACGAGATCATGATCAACTATCGCATCAAAATTCCAAGCCTACACAAAGGCTTGGAATGCCCTTCCTATTACTAGGCAGCAGCGGTAGTATAAGAATTGTTTTTCCTCCATTCCTCAAGGCGGGGATTCATCAAAGCAAACCATATTGGCGGAAACATGGCCAATAATATCATGGTTGGATAACCAAATGGTAATTGGGGACTTTCATCATAATGATTTAAAACCTGGTATCTTTTATAAGCATAGGCATGGTGGTCTGAATGTCTTTGCAATTGAAATAGAAAGAAGTTACTGAGCATGTGGCTGGCATTCCAGGAATGTAAGGGATTAACTCTTTCATATTTACCCGGTGCGAGCTCTCTTCGCATGATACCGTAGTGCTCGATGTAGTTGACAAGTTCCAGTAGTGTAAAGGCCACAAGGCTCTGACTAAAGAAAAAAATGATTACCTCTAAATGCCATAGGCCGGTAACTAACCTTAGGCCTGTTAACAACACAAGACAGAAGAGTAAAGGCAACACTGTAAAAACAAGCATATTGTTGTGCAAACTAAAAGTAGGCCGTCCTTTACGCGCAAGACTTTCTTTCTCCAACGCCCAGGCATGTGCATAGCCACCAAAAACTGACCTGAACCAAAATGTATAAAAGTTTTCGTTTTCTCGGGCTGTAGCCGGGTCATGTGGCGTAGCAACAGTTACATGATGGCCACGGTTATGTTCAATGTAGAAATGCATGTAGCATACAGTCATGAGCAGAACTTTACTATAAAAGCGTTCCAATCCGCTTTGTTTATGACCCAACTCATGGGCTACTGTAATACCGATGCCACCGGTTACAAGCCCAGTGCTGATGATAAAACCTATCCATTCGTAAAGATTTACTGGTGGTTCCATAACGATAACAAAAGCTGCCCAACAAATAAAGGCGAGCTGAACATAAACCCACACATAGGTTACAAAGCGGTAATAGAATTCAGTACTTCTTTGCTCAACCTGCTCTGGTGCTACGTTTTCTTTATCAATACCGATGAGCTGATCGAGTAGGGGCAGAAAGATGAAGACAAAAAATACGGGTGTAAACTGAAACCACCCACCCTGGTAAAAGCTTAAAATACAAATGACCGGTAGAATAAAGGCAGTGTAAAAGCCTATCTTTTTTAATGCTTTCATGTAGTGAATATACAAATTGTAAAAATTGTTTTAGCCAAATTTTTACTATGCTTATTTAAAGAAGGCATTTATTTGTAGCTGTGCCTAGCGCATTAATAGGTGAAATGACTTGGGTTAAACTGCAACGTAAAGGCTACTGTTTAATCAGTTTCAGGTTTATCCGATTTATTAACCTATCTTTGTGCACACTTTTAGCAGAAATCACGTTCACTGCCATATTCTGTAGGCTCGCCCGCCTCCGTTTTAAGCAAATTGGTGACATACTTTTTCTGCCTGAGGTGATATTTTTCACTTAACAGAAATTAGTAATGTCAACTTTCCAAGCATTGGGCTTGTCACAAGCCCTTGTTGAAACCGTCACTAAGATGGGTTTCGAATCTCCAACCCCTATACAGGAAAAAGCCATACCTGTGCTTCTCGAAGGAGGAGGCAGAGACATGGTTGCGCTTGCTCAAACCGGTACCGGTAAAACCGCTGCTTTTGGTTTGCCACTGATCGAATTGTTAGATCAGGACGTAAGAACAACGCAAGCTCTTGTATTGGCTCCTACACGTGAATTGTGTTTACAAATCACCAACGATCTTGAAAACTTTTCCAAAAATGTAAAGCCCCTTAACATCGTAGCGATTTATGGTGGCGCCAGCATTATGGAGCAGATTAAAAAAGTAAAACGCGGTGCACATATTGTAGTGGCTACTCCTGGTCGCCTCATGGATATGATGGATCGTAAAGCAGTTAATATTTCTTCTATCCGCTTCGTTGTACTTGATGAAGCCGATGAGATGTTAAACATGGGCTTTAAAGAAGATATTGATACCATTTTAGCGGATACACCTGAAACAAAAAATGTTTGGTTATTCTCAGCCACCATGCCACGCGAAGTACGTGCCATTGCCAGTCATTATATGACTGATCCTGCTGAAGTAACGATGGGTACAAAAAATCAAGGTAATGTAAACATCGAACATCAGTATGTATTGGTAGACGACAGAGACCGTTATCCTGCTTTGCAGCGCATTCTAGATTTTAACCTGTATATTTTTGCAGTAATCTTCTGTCGTACAAAAATTGATACACAAAAGGTGGCAGAAAGTCTGATCAAAGATGGCTACAATGCCGATGCTTTGCATGGTGACTTAACGCAGCAACAGCGCGATAAGGTAATGCGCAATTTCAAAGAAAAGACTTTACAATTTTTAGTGGCAACTGATGTGGCTGCACGTGGTATTGATGTGAGTAACATCACACACGTTATTCACATGAACCTGCCTGATGAAATTGAATTCTACACACACCGTAGCGGTAGAACTGCACGTGCTGGTAAAAAAGGGATATCAATAGCGATTATTACTAAGAGAGAAGTTGGTAAAATCCGCCAGATTGAAAAGGTGGTTAATACTAAGTTTGAACGCAAGCTAGTACCTACTGGTCCTGAAGTTTGTCAACAACGTTTAGTAAGCTTAGTTCACCGCTTGCGCGATGTGCAGGTAGTAGAAAGTGAAGTTGCTAAATTCCTTCCGGCTGTAATGGAAGAAATGAAGGACTTAAGTAAGGAAGAGGTGATCAAACGCTTTACCTTCCTGGAGTTTAATCATTTGCTCGACTATTACAGAGATGCACCTGATTTGAATCGTGCTGACAAAGGCGAGCGCTCAGAACGTGGTGAACGGAGCGATCGCGGTGACCGTGCAGAACGCGGAGAGCGTTTTGTGAACGGAGATCGTTTGTTCATCAACTTAGGCAAGATGGACGGCCTGGATGCCGGTAAATTCTTAGGTATGGTGTGCGATCGTTGTGGTGTAAAAGGTGATGCGATTGGTCGTATCGACTTAAAAGGCGCTTACTCTTTCATTGAAGTAAATAAAGAAGTTTCTAAACTGGTGCAAGATAACTTGCATGGTATGGAATATAAGGGCCGCATGGTGCGTGTAGAAATTACAGCTGGCGGAGATGAGGGTGGTGGCGCTAGTCGTGGCGGCCGCTCTGGTGGTTCACGCGAGCGCTCTTACAGTTCATCTTCATCTTCCAGAGGAAGATCTTATGGTGGAGACTCACGTTCTGAATCCAGAGGTGGTGGAGAGTCGCGTTCTTCGGATTCAAGAAAGCGTTCTTATTCAAGTGATAGAAATGACAGACGTCCTTCGGCCGGTGGCAGAGAGAGACGCTCTAAATAAATTAATGTAAGATTTGTTTACTCACCCAGATCTGGGTGAGTAAACAGATTTATTCGCTTGGCGAAATTTCAAAAAGTGCCTTTTTCTCTTGTGAACAGGTGGCATCGATTGAGCGTAATGCCTTTTGATTTCTTTCCAGAAAACTATTGTAACTTCTCGCGATGGCATCATAATCAGCTCGGTACAGTAATGTGCGCTGATCGGCCAGGTTAATGAACTCTACTAAATTTTGAAGTGTGGTGTTCTGCTCGTAGTTGGGCGATGCCACTGTCAGGGAAATAATCTCTGACATAATATTGTTGGATGCAAAATCGTATTCTACAATAACATCAGGATTATACATGGTTCTTTGGGTAAAACGGATACGGGGGAGTTGTTCAAGTCTCTTTTGAAGTACACTAATCTCTTCCTCGCTGGCCTGTTTTCCAATTGACAATTCATGAAGTACATTACTCATGGCCTTCAGTTTTTGATTGTCATCATTGATCATGAGATTCCAGACATACAATAGACTATCCTGTAATACCAGATAACGATCGGTAATCGAATCTTCTTTGGTAAAATGAACCTCGGCAGTGGTTGACTTTTGCTCCTTACAGCTTAGCATACATGCCAAAAGCAAACTAGTACCTCCTACTAAAGCTATTTTATACATTGAATCGGGCTCTGATTTTACTACAATACGCGCTAAACTAGAAAAATGTTGGTGGTAAACACCATCTTTTTATAGCTGTGTAACATTTACATGAGTTTTGGTTTAAAACCCTTATGAAACCGGCTTAAACTGCTCAAAAGCCTCCCTGCAGTCATGACAATAATGTATAGATCGGCATAAAGTGGGGCCAAAAGGATTTTTTAATTCGGTATTTACACCTTCACAGCGGGGGCAGGGTACATGCTCCAGCACTTCAATATCAGTAAATAAATGCGCAGCGGGGGGAGGAGCAAGTCCAAATTGTTTTAGTGCAGCTTTTCCCTTTTCAGAGATTTTATCGCTGCTCCAGGGCTCCTTAAAAGAGATGCTTACGGTAGGATTTGCAATGCCACTGTTCTGTAGTTTCTCAATTACTTCCTGCTTCATATAATCCAATGCAGGGCAGCCAACAAAGGTAGGTGTCATTTCTACGTGCACCGCCTCACCTTCAATACTCACATTAGTGATTACCCCAAGGTCTACCAGCGAGAGCACTGGTATTTCAGGATCCTTCACATCTTCTAGTAGGGTGAATATTTCTGCTTTTGAAAATTTCATAGTACATTTTTTACCATTCTGCACCCGGGTCGATGCGGAATACTTCACTCATCTCATCTAAAAGCGGTTGCAGGTATTCTGTGTGCTTTCCTAAACGTCCACCCATGACCGGGCTAATGCTTTTCCAATCAGGTAAGTGTAGTTGAGTCTGATTCAGCAATTCTTCTACTTTCTCCTTCCAACGTTTTTCCAGACTGGCTTCTCCTTCAAAAATACCTTCTGCTATTAATTCTTTTTCGAAAGGCGACACTTCAAAAAGTCCGAGTGCATAGGGGAGGGCTTGCTCTAGCGAACTTTGTAAACGGCTGATACTTTCCTCTGTTGCATTACCTAATTTTTTAATCCAGGTGTTGGCATGCAGTGTATGGTACTTTAATTCACCCTTAATTTTTCTGGAGAGTTCTGCAATGGGCTGGTAGGTGGATTGGCTCAACATTTCAAAACGGATGATCTCTGCAGTGTCGTACAAGAAATGTCTTATCAAGCTGAAATCATATTCACCATTGGGTAACTCCACCAATTGACTATTATGAAACTGGTTCGCATTGCGCATGAAGGCAACGGTATCAGGCTCCTGCTCACCAAGCTGGTGCAGTAGTTGGTAAATGGCATAACTATGGCCAACCTTATCTTGCGCCATAGAGGAGAAGGCAATGTCTTCTTCTAACAAAGGACCAAAGCCGGTCCATTCAGAATTTCTATGGCCTAGTATTAACTGATCGTCAGCAATTTTATATAGTAATTCCTTAATGGCTAGTTCGTTCATACAGCGTGTTTTGCTTTTTCTAAAAATGCGGTAAGCTTGTCTCCGGCTTTGTAGTCGGAAGCATCGCGGTATTTTTTATCAGGCAGTGTTAGCCACAGATCCTTGTCGGCTTCTGTTGTGTAACGGATAGCCTTTTTGCGTATAACCCATACGTTGTAAACTACTTTACCAGCGCCAAATTGTTGTTTGGCGGATTGCATGGCACCCTGAGGTGAACTGGCTGAAACTTCACCCACATGGATATGCTGCTTGCCACGCTTCACCAGGTGGTATACTTCGTACATTTCCTGTTCGCCTTGCTGTGCTTCAACATTGGGTAAAAGATCATAGGCACTGGTTTGGCCTTCACTTAATGGCGATACGTATACATCGCGGGTATCAGTCACATACAGCGATACGCAGGTAAATCGCCTGGTAAAAGTTTCTTTAGCCAGAATGTAGGCTAACTCGATATCCGCTGAATGTACTATGCCTTCGTGTTGAAAAGGTTTTCCTTCTTTGGCCTGGACAAAAACTTCATAAGTGCCAAGCTGATCGAGGGCAGCTTTTGGCTGCACCTCTCCCTGGCCATAGCCTGGAAGTCTGTTAACACGTGGATCAAGTGATTTCATAATAAAAAATGCCGCCTTGCAGCGGCATATAAATGTGTCGTAGAATTAAGCCAAGGGTGTAACGTAACGCATCGAGGGAGTTTTGAGGGCCTCTCTTACCCAACGACCTCTTTCTTCTGCAATACGCCTTACTTCAAGTCTTTCTTTGTTGCAAGGGCCATCGCCATTGATCACTCGCTTAAATTCTTCCCAATCGGGTTCAGTGTAGTCCCACTTACCTGTTTCTGTATTCTTTTTCAACTTAGGATCAGGAATAGTGAATCCTAGCTCCCAGATTTTAGGAACATACATGTCTAAAAACTGGTTACGCTGGTCATCATTGGTACTCATCTTTACTTTCCATCTCATCAACACTTCGGTGTGTGCCGAAATTTTATCAGAAGGACCAAAGAAGTGCATCATCGGTGCCCACCAACGGTTAAGTGCTTCCTGAAACATTTGTCTTTGCTTATCAGTACCACTGGCCAGGTAAATCACACAATGGTGACCATACTTAAGGTGGAAAGATTCTTCAGCACAGATACGCTCCAGAGCCCTGCAATACGGGCCATAACTACCTTTGGCATTAGCCAATTGGTTAACAATAGCACCTGCATCCACCAGCCATGAAATAAAGCAGGAGTCAGCCCACGTAAAAGCCGGGTAATTAAAAATATTAGAGTATTTGGATTTACCGGTAATCAGGTCATCAAGCATTTGTTCGCGTGACTTGCCAAGAGTTTCTGCTGCGCTATAGAGCAGTTGGGCATGACCAACTTCATCCTGGACTTTTGCCATAAGCGAAAGCTTGCGCTTAAAGCCCGGGGCGCGTGTTATCCAGGTGCCCTCTGGGAGTGCGCCTATAATTTCACTATGACCGTGTTGCTCGATCATGCGGATGAGTTGTTTACGATAGAGTTCAGGCATCCAGTCACCTGGTTCGATCTTTTCTCCTCGTGCAATACGTGCCTCGAATTCGGCTAGTTTTTGAGGGTCTTCTTGCGATAGACTGTCAGTTTTAATGCCTTCAAAGGTATTTCCGCCTCCGTACATAATCTACGTTTTTTAAGTATTCAATCGATTGTTCAAATATAACAGCAAAGCTTTATATGAGCTAACAATCGTTAGTAAAACAAGTGTTTTACCTATTTTGTTTCAAACCATTTACCAGCATATCGGCCAATTGTTGCCCTAAAGATTCAGGATCTATTACCGAGTCGGGATTATACCATTGCGGCATCCAGTTCAGTGAGGAGAAAAGCGTCATTACGGCTAGTTTTTTATCAATTTCTTTCTTGAATTCTCCATCGGCCACACCATCTTCTATCATTTTTTTGAAGCGATTGATGTAGTGGATCCGCAATAGGAGGAAATCGCGAAGAAAGGGCTGGCTCAGGTGGCGATGTTCGTTCATAAAAACAGCCGAAGCAGTTAAATCGCGCGCCATTACCTGAATATGACCGATAATGCCTTGTTGTAATTTTTGACTGGCCGTCAGGTGTTGCTGTTTCTCTACCTGGTTTAATGAAGCCATGAAGTCTTCGGCCATATCGAAACAAAGAATATGGAGGATCTCTTCCTTTGATTTAATATGAGAGTAGAGGCTGGCAGCCTCAATACCCAGCTTTTGTGCCAGGTCTCGCATACTGGAAGCCACATATCCTTTTTCACGAAACAACTCGGCAGCTACTCTGATAACCTGTGCCTTTCTTGATGAGCTTGATAGTACTTCTCCCATGATAACAACACTTTATTCAAAAATATGAATAATTTGCCATAGTAATTCGTGTATGCACTACAATTCAATCACTGAATATTTCTCACGACTGCAAAACAGAACATTGATTATTTTCTTCAGTGGTATTTTGCTCTTTATGCTTGTTTTCTATCTGATGATGATTAAAGTCATTGATCCGGTAATGAGCATGGAAAATGAAGGCATTATTTTATATGCGCTTATTGCCATGGCCTTTATGGAGGCTTCAATGGTAGCGATACTCACACGGATGATGTTGGCGAAGAGCATTGCCAAAGCCAGTTTAGGAGAGCGTATGGATGATTATGTTAAGGTCAATCTAATCCGCGCTGCCATGTTACTCTCTGGCTCGCTCATGCTTACCCTGACGGTTTACCTGTTCAATTGGGAGTGGCTATTGATGGTTTACTGTATTTACTTGTTATTTTATCTCTTGTTCTGGCCTAGCCGCCAGCGTTTATGCACCGACCTGAAGCTAAAGCCTTCAGAACGAGATGTGGTTAATGGTTTATGATATTTTTAGCAGGTACATTTATTAAACTTTAGCTAACACGCAGTAGCTTTCTTAATGAGATAATTTAAGAAGTTAGAAGTTAGAAGTTAGACTTTAGACTTTAGATTTTAGACTAGTGAACCACATATAATTAACTAATGAAGATTGATTAGTAAATTAGTTTTTTGAAAGTTGAATAAATATCAATAAGCGAGTTTTCACTTAGGCAAGAGAGCCTCCTGATTTCTTAAAAAGCAAAAGTCATCAATGATGAAACCATTGATGACTTTTTACTTGTGTAATGTGCGTATTCTTAAAAGATCACACCAAAGCTGAAGGCATTCACTTTTGGTCCTTTATTTTCAACGAATAACTCGTTAAGATCATAGTTGACAAAAATGTCGGTGCCGCGATACCCCATTTGCAAACGTGCACCATAGCGAATGTTATTCAGGTAGAAATTGCTGCGGGTGCGTTCGCGTTCTTTGTCGCCATCAACGCTGTATACTTGTTTGGCATAGCTGCTGATGCGATAACCAGCATAAGCACCAATACCCATTCGGAAAGCATCGCTATTGCCCCAGAACAATGATTTGTGTGGGCGGCTACCAAAGTCAATAACAGGCACTACAGATACGTTGATGTAGCTGGCAGTAAGTTTACTTTTGATAGGATTAATTTCAGGAAGGGGTTGGGAGAAGATAACTTCATTATCGCCTTTGGTAAGTACCAAGCCATCATTCTGAAACTTGAAATTATACCAGCTGATACCGAGTCCTAATTCTGTATAGAATTTACCAGTGATTCTGATTTTTTGGATTGAGTTAAATCCAACGTACCAGCTACCCCAGGGTCTTACAGCGTAAGCTTCATTGTTTTCGTCAGGGAATTTACCATCAGCCAGGATGTTGTTAGTACCTAAATCGAAATTAAAAAAACTTTGATTTTTCCTGTAGTTCCGCTTGCGTTTATAGCTAGAGCTCCATTCATCATCCTCGTCATTATCGCGATTATCAAAATCTCCCCAGTCTTCTTTGTTAAAAGATTTTTCGGTGACAGAAGGTGTAACGGCAACAAGGGCTGTATCTTTTGCTTCAATTTTTGCAAGGATATCTTTGAAGAGAGCCTGATAGTCATAGGCTTTTAAGGTTGATAAATCTGAACGGTCGCCCATCAAAAAAATCAGTTTGCTGGATTTGGCGAGTTCAACAATTACAGTATCCGGTTTTTTTGTTTGGGCATGAGCTCCGGTTAAAAAAGACAGGAGCAGGGCGGAGGTGATTAAAGTCTTTGTCATGGAATTAGTTATTTCGTTCACGTTTATCATTTCGGAAATTCAGCGCCAGAATTTCATTTTTCTTCTGTCGGAGTTCACTCAAACCTGAATCTGAATTTTTCAGGTCTGCAGCTTTATCTAACAGCTTACGAAATGAAGATGTGTTTTCTTCTTCAGTGGTTGCATCTGCCTGAGCAGTATTTTTTAAATATTTTGAAACATCATTGGCGGCCAATACGATAGTTGTACTTTGCTGGTTATCTGCTGTTGCAATAACTTCAGTAGATGTGATAACTGGTTCTTGGTCAACCTTAGCAATAGCAATATTCTCCTTACCAGCATTCGTTTCTTTTTCAGCATCAGGCGTATTGTTGCTGGCGATAAAAGACTCTTGCTTTGAAAAATTCATTACAGGTACTGGATTTTTTTGTGGTATTGCTTTAGTGTTAGTCTTTACAGATTTTTTATTTTCTGTTTCATCCTGCTGAGTAGCATTACTTTTTATTTTTTCTGTTTGTGGTTTTACTTCTTCTATTTTCTCTTTCTCTGATTTCTCTTTTTCGCTTTGTTTATTGCCTATTGCTTTCTCCGTTGGCTTAGTGTGGTCAGCCAGCAGTGGACTTTGTTGTTCGCGCGGCCACAGGAGCATACCCGCAGTTATAAGTAATACAAAGCTGGCAGCAATCTTAAGCCATAAAAACGAATTACGTTTTTCAGGCAAATTGCTTTCAATTTTTTCCCAGGCCATCGGGGGTGCTTCAAGGCTGTGCGCCTCAAGCTTCTCGCGAAAGAGTTTGTCAATTGGTGACTTCATCGCTTTTCAATTTTTGTGGTACATCCCAGTCTTGCTGGGCTAATAATTTCTGTAAATACACACGGGCACGGCTTAACTGTGACTTAGAAGTGTTCTCGCTTATGTTAAGTTGCTCGGCAATTTCCTTATGAGAATAGCCATCAATAGCATAAAGATTAAATACCAATTGATAACCTGTGGGTAGTAATTGAATCAGGCGAAGCAAATCTTCTGCTTCGAGATGATCGCTCAGTTTATCGTAATCTGGTTCGTAGTCTGCCTTTTCAAGATCAGTTTCCAGGTATAAGGATCTGTTTTTTCGTATCCAGGTAAGGGCTTCATTGACAACAATTCTTCTGATCCATCCTTCAAAACTTCCTTCACTTTTGAATTGGTCTATTTTGTCGAATACTTTAGTGAAGGCTGTTACCAATACATCTTCTGCCTCCATTTTATTTTTGACATAGCGGCAGCACAAGGCATACATTTTACCGGAATAGCTTTTATAGAGCTGCTGTTGGGCAGCTCGGTCATTTTTTTGACAGCCAACCAGGAGTTGCTCTTCGTTTAATCGATGTACAGTCAATGCCATTCAATAGATTCAACGGCAAGATGCAGATTAGGGTCTGGAGGTTGCAGGGCTCCCTAAAAATTTCTGGAAATTTTAATAAGCAGCCATGTAGTTAACATTGACGTTCAGCTCTGTCCAGGTGTTCTCTTTAACTTGTACTGCGTTTATTTGCCCTTTTACATCAAAAAGATTAGCCCATAAGCCTTTAGCTTCCTGCACAAAAATGGAATAGGTGCCTGAAGGGAGTTTTATTCGAAAACGGCCATTTTTACGGCTTTTGGCCTCTTTTACCAGCTTTGTATTGACTTTAGTAAAGAACCCCTCTTCTTGAACAGTTTGCTCCATGGTTGTTACTTCATATACCAGTATTTTTCGCTTGATCCCTTTTGCAGAGCCACTTTTTTGATCAGGTCCAGGCATTTGGTTGCCTGCAGACCAGCTTATTTTTCCACGAATTCCCTGCTGGGCTTGCACGTTATGGCACAAGAGTATGACGATAGCAAGCATGAACAGTTTTTTCATAAAATATTATTTCGTTAAGCCAACAAATATAAAAGGCTTGGCTGAGCAAACTAGACGATGTAGTATTGATTTTGAAAAGCTATGAGTATGCTTACCAGGTTAAACCTCAGGTGCTCAGGCAATTTGGGTGCTTTGATGAAGGGTTAAGGAATAAAAAAAGCCATGCGGTTGGCATGGCTTGGTATAGTACATGTTTTCAGTTTAAAAGATCCAACTGATCACTAACATAATCAAGAGTGCTAGAATGATAATCATATGTGGGGTGGTTAGGGTTTCAATTTTTAGGTTGCTTGTATAACGTAAAGTTCGGTACCGGGTTGTGGCCTCACTTCACTTTTTTAATTTTTTTTCACTTCCTCCGGATTACCCCGGTATTTAATAGAACTTCCAACACCTTCGTTTAACTCAAGTACTCCGGTCGCCATTATTTGGGCGCTTGATACCCCCACTGTTTCAACAATGGCATCCCTTACTTCAAAGTTATAAGCTTTTAGTCTTGAGGCTCCGGTAATGGTAGCATCCAGGTTGTTGGCTTCACCGGTTAATTCAAGTTCTGAAGCTCCTTTTATATCCACCAACAGGTGGTGAGCAGTTAAATCACCCCTGGCTCGGAAGGCACCCAGGAGTTCAATTTCAACATCATCGCTGGTAAAGTCGCGGAAGTTAAGTTTACCTGCACCCTTAGCCTGAATTTTTTCAAGACGAGGCATAGCAATGCTGACTTCTACTTCGTCAAACAACACCATGTCTTTGCGCCAGCTGAAATTTTTATCTTCCTGGAAGTCGCGATACTTGATGATAAGGGTATTGCCTGATTGTTCAATAGTATACTTCGCTTTTTCACTGTTCTTACCGATCAGTTCAACACTATAGCGACTTGATTCAGTTATTGTAACATCTACATAACCGCTTATCTCTACTTCATCAAAACTCCAGCTTGTGTTCATATCTGCTGTCTTAGTGCTTTCGCACGATAAGCATTCCAAGCCACGCTCTGTCATGTTCCAGGTCTCGTTATCAAAATCATCCCACGATACATATTGTGAAATAAAACGACACATTCCTCTATCCATTACAAAAGGCATGTTATAAGGAATGTACAATACCATATCTACTTCCTGTGCTCTGAATAGTGCCTTGTCTTTAAACGTCAGGTTAGAATCGAATACCAGGATTGAATCTGAAAAATTAACATTATAATCAACCATTTTCGCATTCTCTATAGCAACTGCCACTGTTTCGCCTTGTGCTTCAAAACGTTGTACTAAACGCACTGAAGGTTTATCATGTCCTTTAAGTGTTAGACGGGTAGCATTGTAATCGTCTAAACCAATCTCTCGCAAGTTGAGCACCAGTGTTTTTCCATTGGGTTCAAATTCATTCTCCACCTTGTATTCGCCAGATTCTTTAAATGAATACACTATGCGTGGAATCATAATGCTTAATACAATGACACCTGCCAGAAACATGGCAAACAAAGACCAGCCAATGGTGGCACCAAAGATCAAGCGTTTTATCACAATAGAGATGCCCAACAGTAAACCAAACACCAGTGGTATAAGTAGTACAATGAATGACGTTACCACAAAGAACGGAGGGAAGCTATTCGTGAAAGCCTCAAGCGGAAAAGTAGAATTGGTTATCGGACCAAGACTTATCCATTCGGGGAAAGTAGTGACCATGCCCATGAAAACACCACCAACTATAAAGAGACAGAAGATCAGTATTACAGCTATGATTGAAACAGAGACACCAAAGGCAAGGCGTATTACTTCCACTATAGGCACTAAGATTTTTCCAAGTGCGGTGAGTATGGCGGCCAGCGCGCGGAAAGGAAGCAATACTATTTTTGCTAAGGTGCTTTCTTCTTTGCTGGCGTCTTCATTGATATTTTTTTTTATGTTCGATTCAATGTTAGACAAGGTTACAGGCTCCCCCTGCATTTGCATGCGTTCAGTAACTGTTTTTGCCTCTGGTAATACTACCCATAAAATAATGTAGAGTAAAAATCCTGTTCCGAAGAAAAAGAAACTGATCAGGAAAAGTATTCTTACTACCACCACATCAATACCGAAGTAAGCAGCAATTCCAGAAGATACACCACCTAACACCTTGGTTTCGGAGTCTCTGTATAATTTCTTACCTACTACAGGTTCATCAAGTGTGTTGGAGGCAGGTACTGCTATCCATAATATGATGTATAACAATACGGCAGTGCCATACGCAAACATTAAGAGGGCAAAGAGCAGGCGAATCCAAACGGCATCAACATTAAAGTAGTTGGCCAGACCAGCGCATACCCCACCCAGGAACTGACGTTGCTGGTCGCGGTACAAGCGCTTGGGTTCACTGCTTTGATAAGTAGACGATCCGCCACCAGCTTTGCTTTCTTGCTTACTGCCAGCAGTTTTTTCCTTCTGGCTATAGTCTTTTGCACCAGTGGCAGCAGGCTCAGCTACAAACTCGCTTTCCTCAGCAGCCTTGAAATCGTTAACACTACCCATAATGCTCATCAGGGCGTTAACATCTTCGGCAGTAATTACCTGTTTGCTGTCATTTAATTTAGAGAGGAAGATTTCAGCAATACGACCTTCAATGTCGGCCAATATTTCTGTGCTGTCTTCAAAGTTTGAGAAATAGCGGTTTACCGAATCAAGGTATTTACGCAGCAATTCGTAGCCATCTTCTTCTATGTGAAAGATGATGCCGCTGATGTTGATGCTTATATTCTTTTTCATAATCAGGTTAATCAGGGTTGTTGCTTATGCGTTAAGGCTGGTTTTGGCAGTTATCATTGAGGTCGAATGTACTAAGTCATTCCAAGTTTCGGTAAGCCCATGTAAAAAATGAGTTCCGTCACCTGTAAGGGTATAGTATTTACGTGGCGGTCCGGACTTGGACTCCACCCATTTGTATTCTACAAGACCGGCATTTTTTAGCCTGGTCAGCAGGGGGTACAGGGTTCCTTCCACAACAATCATTCTGGCAGAAGTCAGTTCATCCAGCATGTCGGATGCGTACACTTCGCCCCGGGCTATAATATGGAGTATGCAATACTCCAAAATACCCTTTCGCATTTGTACTTGTGTGTTTTCGAGGTTCATAAGCCGTTTTTATCGCTTTCTGAGTTATTATACGGCAAAGTACTATGTATGGCCAAGTACTGTATGAAAATTTTGAAAATATTTTTAAAAAGGCCTTAAAAACTAAAAAGATGCATGTTCCAGCTTTTGCTTACCTTCGCAATCGACCTTGTATAGAGAGAACAGAAAGAGGAATAGATGCATTTGAAGAGGATTTTTTGGCTTTTGGTATTGTTGCCGGCTCTGGGTTTTAGTCAAACAGGTAATGAATGGATCAATTTTGGTCAGACCTACTATAAAATTCCTGTTGCCAAAGATGGTATTTTCAAATTAACACGAAGCGACCTGGCTGCTGCGGGGGTACCTGTTAACCAAATTGACCCCAGACGTTTACAAATTTTTCACAGAGGTATAGAGCAGGCCATTATTGTACAACATCAGCAGAGCCCTGCCGATGCTGTCTTTGATCCTACAGAGTTTTTAGAATTTTACGGCAAAAAGAATGATGGTACCTTAGATGCCTTTCTGTATAAGCCAAGTACCAGTATCCCTCATTCTTACTATAATCTCTATAACGATACAGCCTATTATTTTCTCACGGTGAATCCTGTTGCGCAGGGTAAGCGCATGACTAATTTTTCGCAAGTCAATACAGGAGCCTTGCCGCCAGAGACTTTTCAGTTTCAGGAACAATTGCAGGTTTTCTCTTCATCCTATGCCATTGGTGAAACTTTTAACAGCTTTGTCAATCTTACTTCTTTTAGCAAAGGTGAAGGTTGGTCAGGCCCAATTGTAAGAGAAAATAATACAACAGATATAAATTTTACCGGTATAAGTCAGGGCGTGGTAGCCGGTGGCTTACCCACGCTTGAATTGCAATTGCTGGGCAGGGGCTTGAACAACCATGCAGTAGAAGTTTATGTTGGTGCCAATGCAGCATCACTCCGGCTACTATCAACCCAAAGTTTTTTTGGCTTTGATACTAATACACTTTCATCAAACTTAGAATGGTCTGACATTGGTGCATCGGGAACGCTTACAATTCGCATTAATGTAACAGGTGCCAATGGTGTAGATTTTATAAGTGTTTCTTATGCTAAGATTAGCTGGCCAAGAAGTTACAACCTAAACTCAGAAAATGAGCGAGTGTTTACTATGGCTGCTAATGTTGCCAACAAGTCTTATGTAGAAATACAAAATGCCCCAACGGGCGCGCGTATTTTCGATATCAGCGATGTCAATAATCCTATTCAGATTGGTGCCTCACAAAGCACAACATTAAATGCAGTAGTTGACAATACACAGACCGCCAGAAGAATAGTAGTAACGAATCAAACAACAACACCCGGTGGAATTAAACGTGTTGTTTTCAGGTCTTTTAACTCAGTAAGTCCCGATTACCTCATCATATCGCACAAACAATTTCAACGGCCTGCCTTGGGTAGTGCCAATCCCTTAAAAGCCTATGCAGCTTACAGAGCATCGGTGGTTGGTGGTGGCTACGATACCTTAACAGTTACTGTTGACCAATTGTACAATCAGTTTACCTATGGTGAAAGCACGCCACTCGCTATTTTCAGATTTCTGAAATTTCTGGAAACTAAAAAGCGACCTGATTACTTATTCATTATCGGCAAAGGTTTGGACATCACCAATCGCTACTACCGAAATCCAGGCGCCTTCAATGTTTATAAAGATTTTGTTCCCTCAGCTGGCTATCCCGCCTCCGACCTGTTGTACAGTGTTGGCTTAAGCGACCCTAACACAAATGAACCTGGTATTGCTACAGGAAGATTGAGCATAACAAGGTCGGAGCAAGTAATACAATACCTCAATAAGGTGATACAGCAGGAGAGTGCCGGCTTCAATGATCTGTGGCGCAAAAAAATTCTTCATTTAAGTGGTGGTATTGCACAAGGCGAGCCAGAAACCTTTAAGGGTTATCTGGAAGGTTTTGCCAACATAGCGGAGGATATCTATCTGGGTGGTTCCGTTTCAGCCATAGCGAAAAGATCTTTACAGGCGCAGGAATTAGTTAACATCTCAAATGAGGTTAATGATGGCCTTGGGTTGATTACTTTCTTTGGTCACTCTTCAACATCCACCACCGATTTTGATATAGGTTTTGCCACAGATCCGGTGTTGGGTTATGCCAATGATGGTAAGTATCCTATGTTGCTGATCAACGGTTGTAATGCAGGTGCTTTTTTTGGTAATGGTATTCTCTTTGGTGAAGATTGGGTAAATGCAGCCAATAGAGGAGCCGTTGGATTTATTGCACACAGTTCTTTTGGTTTGGTATCTACCTTAAAACGTTATTCCGATTTTTTCTATCAGGTGGCGTATGGCGATTCTACTTTTTTAAAGAAAGGTATCGGTGACGTGCAAAAAGAAGTAGCGCGCAGATACCTGGAAAATGTTTTTGCTACAGCTACTAATGTTTCTCAGGTGCAGCAAACGGTTTTGTTGGGCGATCCTTCGGTAAGATTATTCGGTGCTGAAAAGCCGGATTACCATATTGAAAATGCTTCGCTTCAGGTTGAATCTGCTGATGGTAAGGCAGTCAACTCTTTATCGACCACCATTAGTTTAAAACTAGTCGTTAAGAATTTTGGCAGGGCCGATGATAAACAATTGCTGGTGAGGGTTGATAGATTTCTGTCTGACAATTCAACATTAAGTTACGACTCTTTATTTGATCCGGTTTTATACCAGGATACACTTATTATAACAATACCGAATTCATTAGCCTTTGCCGGAAGTAATAGATTGGAAGTTAGGATTGATGCAGAAGAAGCCATTAAGGAGTTAAGGGAAGATAACAATCAATTATCTTATGAACTGTTTATTCCGTTGAATGGCACTAAAAATCTATTTCCGCATAATTTTAGTATTGTTCAATCTGCGGAACAGGAACTCGTTTTTCAGAGCGCAAACCTGTTGGACTCCCTGAGAAGTTTTGAGGTAATGATTGACACCAGCCATTTATTTAACAGTGATTGGTTAAAAGCATTTACTGTTGAAGCAAAAGTGTTAGGAAGGCAGGCATTAACACTGTTGGCGGATGATTCACTAACTTATTATTGGCGCACTCGTTTACTGTATCCTTCCGGAGATGAAAGCAGTGATTGGGAAGAAAGTTCATTTACTTATATCGCAGGCAGTGTAGAAGGGTGGGGACAAATCGCTTTTCCACAATACCTTGAGAATTCAGTGACTAATCTGCTGTTGGATGAGTCCTCACGACAAATCTCTTTTGAAGAAACTGTAACACCGGTGCTGATTAAAACTTTTGGCGACCTGAACAGTACACCTGTTACAGAAGTTTCAGTTAAAATTGATGGTGCAGAGTACAACCTGGCTACACAAGGTCAGCCTTGCAGAGACAATACCATTAACCTACTAGCTTTTAATCGCATTAGCACAGTACCCTATGCCGCTATTCCTTTTACTTTTCAGGATCCACGCTCTTGTGGAAGAGAACCTCAGGTTATTCTTAGTTTCTTATCAACTGAAGTATTTGCCAACGGTGTAAATGATTTGATACAAGCCATTAACGATGTGGCTATGGGCGATTCTGTTGTCTTGTTTTCTATTGGGAATCCCATCATGAGTGGTTGGAATCCCGCCCTTATCAGTAAACTGGCTGAAGTAGGAATAAGTGCTGAGCAGTTGAGTAGTATCAGTGATGGGGAGCCTTTTGTGTTTTACGGAAAGAAAACAATTGCAGCAGGGGAGGCTTTACTTTTTACCTCAGAACTTTCGCCCGCTGCAGAACAAGAGCTGGTAGTGAATAGATCTATTACAGGTAGAACAGCCTCTGGTGCTATGCAAACAGCTTTAGTAGGTCCGGCTAAAAGCTGGTATCAATTGAAATTAAAAGCTAAAACCCTGGCGGATGATGTTGTAGCGGTGAGTGTTTACGGCATCAGTAATACAGGTACATCAACAGCACTAGTTGAAAACATAACGACTACTACAGACCTGAGTACAATTGATGCCGGTGTTTATCCTTACCTCCGTTTAGTATATCAAACTAATGATCAGATAGCGCTTACTCCAGCGCAATTGCAATTTTGGTTGGTGGAATATGAATCACTTGCTGAAGGAATTTTGATTGCTAAGAACCCTGTAGAGACAGTTGAATTAGAAGAAGGATTGACATGGATACAAAATTTTGGTTTTGCAAACATTAGTAACAAGTACTTTGCAGACTCTTTGTTAGTTAACTATTCCTCAATAAATCAGGTAACGAACCAAACAACAGAAGCTTCGATTAAAATTTTAGCACCTATACCTGGCGACACTACAGATTTTGAACTAAGTATGTCCACCTTAAATAAGGCTGGCTTGAATAATGTTCAACTAACAGTAAATCCCCGCATAGTGCCAGAGTTGTTTTACGACAATAATCTAATGAGCCTTAAAAATGCCTTCGATGTAGCTGTTGATAAACAGAGTCCTGTATTACAGGTCTTGATTGACGGTCGGCTTATAGAGAATGGTGATTTTGTATCAGCAAACCCACAAATAAATATTAGGATTTGGGATGAAAACGAATTAATCCTAAAAACTGACACGGTAGGTATTCGCATTCTATTACAGTACCCATGTGAGGAGAACTGTACACTTTTACCCATTTACTTTACACGTCCGGATGTGCAATGGCAGGCAGCCACTGCTGATGCTCCTTTTAACGCTACCTTCACTCCGCTTGACTTACCTGCTGGCAACTACCTACTAAAAGTATTTGCAGAAGACAGTCGGGGGAACGTGAGTGGAGAACTTCCGTACGAAGTTTCTTTTCAGGTAAGTGATGAAAGCCAAACTACTTTGTCAGCGCCTTATCCTAACCCGACAAGTGGCATCTTGAATTTTGAGTTGGTGATTAGAGAAGAGGATGTTCCGGCTGGAGCCTGGCTTGAACTGATCAATACCATGGGTAAGCTAATGTATGAAGGCAGTCTGCCGGCTACAGGCTGGCACGTGGGTAAAAATTATATAAGCCTGCGAATTGAAGATCAATTACCAGCAGGCTTATACTTATACAGAATTCGTTTTGCGAATGGCATACTGAAGCAGGGTCAAATACTATTGTCGCGCTGATTTAGATACGCTCAATATCAGCTCCCAGATTTTTCAAACGTTCGTCAATATATTGATAACCGCGATCGATCTGATCGATGTTAGAAATTTCACTCACGCCATTGGCCGAAAGGGCTGCAATTAGCAAGGCAACACCGGCACGAATATCCGGTGAGGACATTTTAATACCGCGCAATTGCTGTTTGCGTTCAAGACCAATAACGGTAGCGCGGTGCGGATCGCACAAAATAATTTGTGCCCCCATGTCAATTAACTTATCAGTAAAGAAGAGTCTGCTCTCGAACATTTTTTGGTGAATGAGCACAGTGCCTTTCGCTTGCGTGGCCACCACTAGTACGATGCTCAGTAAGTCAGGGGTAAAACCAGGCCAAGGCGCATCAGCAATGGTTAAGATAGAACCGTCAATAAAAGTTTCCAGCTCATACATATTTTGAGAAGGGATGTAAATATCATCTCCCTTAAACTCCATTTTAATACCGAGTCTTTTAAAAATATCCGGAATCATGCCGAGCATATCAATGCGGCAATTTTTGATGGTGATTTCAGATTGCGTCATGGCGGCCAAGCCGATGAAGCTACCGATCTCGATCATATCTGGCAGCAGTGTGTGCTCAGTACCGCCTAACTTTTCTACACCTTCAATGGTGAGGAGGTTTGAACCCACACCTGATATTTTTGCGCCCATGCGATTAAGCATCAGGCAAAGTTGCTGTAAGTAAGGTTCGCAGGCAGCGTTGTAGATTGTTGTGGTCCCTTTAGCAAGTACAGCTGCCATTAATATGTTGGCTGTTCCCGTTACTGAAGCTTCGTCCAATAACATGTAGCAACCCTTTAATTCTGAGGCATCAATTTGAAAAAGATGTTCGTCCGCATCGAAATTGAATTTGGCACCTAATTTTTGAAAGCCCAAAAAGTGTGTATCTAATCTTCTTCTGCCAATTTTATCGCCACCAGGTTTGGGTAAACTTGCTTTACCAAAGCGGGCAAGTATGGGACCAACCAACATGACAGAGCCACGAAGGGCAGAGGCCTTACTCCTGTACTCATCCGTCTCCAGAAAATTAATGTCCACGTTTGCTGCCGTAAAGCGGTAAGAATCTTTGCTCAGCTTTTCAACTTTGCAACCCAGGTCAGCGACAAGTTCAATCAGCTTGTTTACATCTCTTATGTTCGGTATGTTATTAATGGTAACAGGTTGATCGGTAAGCAGCACTGCACTGACAATTTGTAGTGCTTCGTTTTTGGCACCCTGTGGAATGATTTCACCTTTTAATTTCTTGCCTCCTTTAATTTTGAAAATACTCATGGTTAAGTTTGGTATTGGCTGTTAAAAAATAAAGGCTTCATAATTATGAAACCTTTTTATAGTTATAAAAGTGAGACAAGTAATTAACTATTGTCTCTTCTTCTGAATTTATTCTTGTTTTTATTGAAGGGTCTGTTGCCGGGATGACGTTTACCACCGCCTTGATGACTGCCTCCTCCTACATTACCATGATTTCCGCTGCCATGTGGTCTGGTAGTCTTACGCTCACGATACAATTTTTCGAACATATTATCCTCGCGAATTTGTTCGATGTTAACATTAAGTGCACCGTTTGAAAGTAATTGCAGATCGCGCAGGATAACAGAATCATCCAGGTTTTCTTTGTTCCAGTTGGCAAAGAAAGTCTTCATGAGCTTACCCAGATAAATAATGGCGTCCTGACGTTCTTCGGGATCTGTTTTCTTAAGTGCCTCTTGTACCAATAACTCTATGTTTTTACCATAGTGTTTAAACTTGATACGTGATTGAGGATACTCTACTTTATTAGGTTTGCGTTGCAGAATCTCCGGCTTGGGTACAGGGTAGGGGTTATTCAGGTCTAAGTTAAAGTCAGCCATGATGTACAAATCGTCCCACATGCGCTGAGGGTCTTCCCCCTGTTCTTTAATAGTAGGATTAAGTTGCTTGATCAGCTCAATAAGCGTAGCCGCTAATTCAGTACGTTTTTCTATATCGGGAAGCGTGCGAATATATTCCACTAATTTCTGAACGTTGCGTCCGTATTCTTTTAAAATAATGTCAGGACGCGATGTGTTGTATTCTCCAATCATAATTCTTTCACCAAAATAACCTTAATTTCTTTAATAGCTTTAAGTCTTTTATCGTTCGTAACAAAAATATCAGCATCTGCTCTGATTGCACTTGCAACTTGCAGTTCATCCATGCCTCTTAGGGACGAGTACTTTGCTCTTAACCCTGCTGCTATTGAGGCAACTTCTAAATCAACATCCTGTATATCGAATAGATTAGTTATTGTCTTTTCAAATCGATCGATTACATCTTTTTTGCCAAGCTTTCTTGGTTTAACTCCGAACTCAGCAAAAGAAACTACACTGGTAACCATTTGCTTCCGATTAGCTATTGATTCAGCCATAAAAAGTGAAATCTTATCGTAGAAGACTTCATTAAACTCAACCAAATAGATAAGCGGAGCTGAATCGAAAAATATTCTAGAATCGGTCATTATCCCTGAGCTTATTCACATAAACCTGGGCATCCTCTCTCCATATACCTTTACCTATGCCGCGAATGTTTTCCAAAAGATTAAGAACTTCCTCTTTGGTTCTAATCCTTTTGCCATTTGGGAGCGTTTTTTTTGCTTTCGTAAGCCCCTTTGATTTTCTGGCTGTTACACGCATAGGCTACTGATGTATCTTCAGTTTAGCAAAGCTAAGCAATAAGGTTTTCTCTCCAAAATTATCGAACTGTATCTTGGCCTTGCGGTCTGGACTGCTGGTATCGAGGTGAATGACCATACCAAAGCCAAATTTGGGGTGTTCTACCTTCATACCTTCCTGCAAATTGGCTGTATTGCTGGGCACAAAATCGACCGGAGGCGTATAAGCCGCAGGAGCAGATGGTTTGGGTACTGCAGGTTTGGAGCTTATGGTCTTCTTAATGCCACTCACCAGGTTTTTTGCGTATGAACTATTGCTGCTGCTATGGGATGGGGTCGATTGATAACCGCCTCCTACCTTATTACTCATG
>VFQM010000310.1_pt1 | contig 56513 bp, 64 predicted proteins | sample 3512391 | NCBI WGS metagenome assembly VFQM01 (sample SAMN10412369, study PRJNA504923) | tailings metagenome | isolation source: Replicate 1 from Balatoc abandoned mine | place: Philippines | reverse complement strand
ACTCAACCCTGCTCATGCTTAGGGTGTCATTTCGCCCTCAGCCGGAACCGACCCCTCAGCAGTTTTGGATTTTCCCGAGACCTTACCCAGCTCCTTTTCCCACAGCTCGAAGAGGCTGGTGACGATGACCGAGGACGTTTCCTGACGGCGGCGGGCTCGGGTGCCGGCGTCCTTGCCGCGAACCTCGTCCTCGACCTTCCACAGTTCGGTCATGGCGACGATGGTGTCTGTCGCCGTGTGCGAGACCCCGCTGACGTGCAGGTCGTAAAACTTGCGCCGAAGATGAGCCCAACAGCCCGCGAGCTGGATCGTCTCGTTGCTCCCGGTCTTGGCCCGCGCCTTGGCCAGGTTGCTATAGGCCGAGTAACCGTCGACCTGCAGGATGCCGCTAAAGCCGGAGAGATGCCGCGCCACGCACTCGGCGCCTCGGCTGTCTTCAAAACGATAGGCAACCATCGGCGGGCTGGTTCCGCCGTAGGGTCGATCATCGCGCGCGTAAGCCCAAAGCCAGGCTTTCGTCGTTTTCCCTGAGCCGGGCGCCAAGGTGGGCAAGGTCGTTTCGTCGGCAAAGACCCTTTCGCCCTCTTTGACCTGCTCGAGGATATAATCGGCGCAGATCTGGAGCTCGAAGCCCAGATGCCCCATCCATTGGGCCATCAAATTCCGGTTGATCTCGACGCCGTCGCGCAAATAGATCGCCTCCTGGCGGTAAAGTGGAAGACCGTCGGCGTATTTGGAGACGGCGATATAGGCGAGCAGCCGCTCCGTCGGCAGGCCGCTTTCGATGATGTGTGCCGGCGCCAGGGCCTGGATCACGCCGTCGCGTCCCCGGAAAGCGTATTTGGGGCGGCGCGTCACGATGACCCGGAACTTCGGCGGCACGACATCCAGCCGTTCTGAGCGGTCTTCCCCGATCAGAACCTTCTCCAGCCCCGCGCACTCGGCGGGGACGTCCGGTTCGATCACCTCCTCGATGCGTTCGAGATGAGCGGCAAAGCCCTTGCGCGGACGCGGGGCGCGTTTCGGCTTGTCACCGGAAGCGCGATCAAGTTCGCTCTGGATCGCCGAAAGGCCCGTCTCGATCTCCTCGAAGGCAAAGGACACTTGCTCGTCGTTGACGGCCAGGCGCAGCCGCTCGGAACGCGTGCCATGTTGGGTGCGCTGCAGAACCTTCAGGATCGATGTGAGGTTGGCAATCCGCTCGTTGGCGCTTTTCTCGACCGCTTCCAGTCGGGTGATCTCGGCTTGTGCCGCGACAAGCCGAGCCTCGTTCGCAGCCCGTTCCTCGGCCATCGCTGATATCATCGCTTTCAGCGCATCGACGTCGTCCGGCAGGTCGGGAATGGGCAAAACCATGGGAGGCAATAGAGCACAAAAGCAGCCGTTTTCCCAACCATTACAGCGACATGATTCATCTTGCCGCAGGCCGATATCAGCCCGTCAGCAGCGGTCGCCGAACCTTGGCCGGACGGATCTTCTTCCAATCCATTCCAGCCAGCAGCGCCATTAGTTGCGAATGGTCGAGACGCACCCGCGCCGCCGATATGCCCGGCCAGCAGAAGCTGTTCTCTTCCAGGGTTTTCGAATAGAGACAGACCCCGCTGCCGTCCCACCAGACGATCCGGACACGGTCCGCCCGTTTCGATCTGAACACGTAAAGCGCGCCATTGAACGGGTCGAGGCCGCCTTCCCGCACCAGCGCCATCAAGGATGCGGCTCCCTTGCGGAAGTCGACCGGCTGGCACGACACGTAAACCACAACGCCGGAAGCGATCATGCCTTGCGCACCGCGCCGATAATTCCCGCCAACTGATCCGGATCAATATCCCCGCGCACCCGCACAACGACATCACCCAGAACGATCTCTACGGTCGCGCTGCCGCCCGTCTCAAAGCGCGCAAACTTCACCGGCTCGCTTTCCGACATGGTTCGACCGCCCAACGGCACCGTCAATGGCGCCATCGCCCCCGAGGAAAGTGCCTTCCTGCGCCATGCGTAGAGTTGCGACACGTCCAGTTCATAGGCGCGTGCAACCTCCGCCACCGTCCCTCCCGGCGAAAACGCTTCCGCCACAAGCCGCGCCTTCTCGTCATCAGACCAATGCCGCGGCGAACGTCGCGACGGCGTCGCCGTCAAAACTTCGAAGGTCCGAACCTGATTCACCTTGTCGCTCATATAACTCTCCGCATGACTCATGCAGAAAATGAACTTCCACCGACAAACGCGCTACGTGGGTTTGCCTAACCGCTTACGTTTGTTCCATTGAACAACGTAATGTAGCCGCCAGCAGCTCGGCCAGCACGGCGTGACTACGGAGAGACTCCTGATCTTGCGGGCAGGACAATATCGTTGATATTAGCGTTGCCGGAACCTCTTCGGCAAACGATTTAGTGTGCTCGGAAGGGACACGGATCGAAGGCCAAGAATGAACGAAATCAATCGTATAGGGATTTTGAAAAAGGGATTGACGCTCGGAAGCAGCGCGTGACTGCTTCGCTCGTGAGTCTAGGCGATCACGCGGCGCGGTGCAAACATTCAGAGTAGAAAGTCTAAATGAATTCAGTCCGAAGATGCTGAAAGTGGTTCCGCCGATAGGCACCCGGCGATATGGCTGGATTTCGCGAAGAGGGAAACGAACAGTGGGTTGTGCTGCGCCGAGGGAGAGTAAACGCCATGGATGAGACCACCGAGACGATGACGATCTCAAACCGGAGCGATTTTGCCCTTTGGGCCATCGAGCGGGCGAAGGCGATTGTCGCCGAAGAGGGCGGCAACCTTGCGATCGCCACCCGAGACAAGGGCGACGATGAGGTCGCCGCCTCGGCCAATGCGCTTGGCCAGGCCATCGTCAACGCCCTCCTGGAAGTCTTCGACGGCTTGATGGAGGAATAGGAACGCGCCTACCGTTCGGCTCCGTCCCGGTCGTTGCCGCGCTGGCGCTCCTGTTCCGCCTGCCGAAGGATTTGCTGACGCTGCTCGTCCTGGGCAGCCTTCGACGCGCCGGTCTGTTCCCGCGCCGCGCGGGACGCGCGACCGGCGGCAATTGCCTGCTGCTGGGCGGCAATCGCGGGATCGACGGTTGCCGGCGCTGGCCGGTCCTGGGTGCGCGCCTCGTCGACGCGCGCCGCCGGCGGCGTGCCCCCTCCCCCCGCTGTGTCGTTGACAGAGCGCATCTGCTGCATCTGGATGTCACGGCGCTGTTCTTCGAACAGCGCGGAGATTTCCTTGCGCATCTCATCGACCGCTTGACGCTCCGCGCTGCTGTCGACCATCGTCTCCAGGCGGTCCATGGACTTGTTCGCCCGCGAGACGCGCTCGTCGAACTGTTCCAACGATAGGGGCATGGCCTTTTCCTTCTGCTGTTGAATGGTCGCGATCAGGGTCTTGAATTCCGCCAAGGGCTCCTTCCGCGGCGCGCCGGACCGCTCGGCCAAGGCATCGAATTTCTGCTGCAGCCAAGGCGACGGCGCACCATGCTTGGCGGAGCCCGCCGCCTGGATGACGACGGCGGCGCGCAATCCATGCGCCAGCAACCGCGCCTGGAAATCTCGGGTCACCGAACGTGTCTCGGAACCAGGGCCAGTCTCGTCGTTCTGCCTGGCCAGCTCGCGCTCGATCTTGCTGACGCTCACGGTGGTGGGCGCCAGAATCTGGACGGACTTGCCCTCGGCCGAAATCAACTTGGCCTCGACGCCAATGGCCCCCTCGACGATCACCGCCATCGTCTCGCGCTGAATGGACTGTTCGACGTCCAACCGGAGGAGAACGTAGCCGCTGGCCCGAGCAGCAGTATTCGGTGCTTGGGCGGTGGCCGCGGCTGCGAACCGGTCGGCCGCCGCAATCACGGAAGGCTCTGCGACGGCCCGCTTCAGGGCGCTCGCGGTCGCCTGCCATTTCGGGGCAAGCGCGAGGTTGCCATTCGTGAGCGACGCACGGTCGACGACGCCAGCGCGCTTTCGCTCGACGCGATTGATGACAGCCGTCGTCTTGAGATAGCGAGGATCCTGTCTGCCGCGTTCATAGGCGCCGGCCTGCGCCTGACTATAAGCCCGCGTCGCGGCTACATCCGCGCGACGAGTGGCGACCATGGCAATGCCTTGCTCCCGCGCCTTTGCCGCGAAGCGCTCGCGCCATTCGTACAGCTCCGGTTTGGTGAGCCGCAGCGCCTTGCCGACATCGTCGCGCGCCGAGATCATCGCATGGATATGAACATGGCCGGTTTCCGGGTGATGCGCCGTAATCCAACGATGGCCGGCGACCTGCTCGCCGAGGAAATCCCGCACGGCGCGGGTCATCGCCTCTGGATCGGTCCCGGCCCGCGCCGAGAAGATAATGTGGAAAGCGTTGCGCGGCTCGACGGTGCGAATGTGCGAAGACCAGGAGCGCCAGATGCCGTCGGCTTTTTCCTTGACGCTGGAGCCGGACTTGGCCCGATCGCCTTCGCTGGTGGTGATGGCCTTCTCCGTACGCAGGAACTTTTCGAGGAAGTAACGGCCGGATTTCTCCGAGACGGCTGCACCGAGAATGCGGACCTCGGCCGACAAGCCGGCGTCGGCCAGCCGGCGCGCGAAATCGGACTCTGCATTTTCCACGGCGCGCGCCGGCCCCTCGCCTTTCTCGCGTGCCTTCAGCGCGCCGGCGATCTTCTTCGCCGGCAGATCGGTCACCGCATAGATCGAGACCTTGCCGTCCGGATGCCGGGAATAGAGGAAGGGCTTCGACCCGAAGGCGGCGTTCAGGGCATCGTGGAGCGTGTCGTCGTCGACCTCATCGGAAAGGGTGATGGAAAAGGTCGCGAGCGCGTTGACCGCATAGGCATCGCGAAAATCCGCGCCCCACTCCGCGAGCGCGGCGGCGCGCTCTTCGCGGCTGGTGATGGCAAGGCCATCCTGATCGTAAACCGGGATATCCACCTTGCCCTTCTCGCCGTTTTCGTTCTCGACTTCCCGCGTGCCGAGATAGGTCATCAGACCCGCGGCCGACGCCCGGCTCGATACGGTCGATGTCACCTTGATCACCACCGGCTGCGCACCGGCGGCGATCGCCGCGCGGCTCGCCGTCTCCGCTTTGGATCTGTCCTTCGCTGCGCCTCGCGCGCTCAGAGGACGGGCGACACGCGGCGCGGCTGCAAAGGACGCCCCGCCCCCTCCCCCGCCGTCCGACTTCTTCAGCTCATCATCATCCGCCCGCTTGCCGTCGGCACCCAAAGCTCCGACCAGCGCAATGACGTCCTGTTGCGATGACCGTGGCACTTGCAGGATCGACGCGATTGTCGGCTCGCTTCTCGACACGGCGCCAGGGTGCGCCTTGCTCGCGATGCCCTTGGCTACAAATCGGCGCGGCGGCTCCCCGCCCGACAGGGCGTCCCCGATCGCGCGCCGGCGACGCAGCTCCTCTTCCTCGTCGATCAACGAGGTGGCGCGGCGGGCGGAAAAAGCCTCGATCTCACCAAGCAGCCCGGACCAGTCATGCGCCACGGCCAGCTCCCCTCCGCTCCTTGCGGCTGATCCGCAGCATCAGATCGACGTCGGCGCGCAGCCGGAACACGCCATCGAGGAGGGTGCGCAGGGCCGCGTCGAGATGCGGTTCGTAACCGACGCGACCCTCGTTCATCGCCCGGACCGCCTGGTTGAGGTTGATGCCGATGCGCCGCAACTCCTCGTTCGTCCCCCGCAGGGCGTCGGCCTCGGTTGGCCCGACCGGGAGCGGAAGGCCCGCCTGTTCGCGAAACAGCAGCCGGATGACGTCGCTGGCGGTGCGGTTCTCTCCGCAAAGGACGGCGAGCGCTTCTCGCTCCTCCGGCTGAAGACGGACCCTGACCACCTCGCTTCGCATCGTTTCCTTCCCGCTTGCCAGGTTGCCGGAGGCGACCCAGAGCGCCAGAGGCGCGAACTACAGCCCTGCCGGAGGCGGGCGACGTCGAGTTTGTACCACAAACTTGACTATCCTGCCATAGAAAACTAAACTATATTTTATTACACAGGCACAGCACCAGACAGACAGGCGCTCTCGACCCACCCGACACGACCGGCGCCTATGCCAAAGCGTCTCCCCATGAACAATTGCCCGTTACCCGCGCTCTGGTTAACAGTGACATCGCGGTTAATTGGCAATTAACCATTAAAAACGGTTAGTTAGCAGCGGGAAATTGCTCATTATCAACGGTCAATTGATGATTGCCCCTTCACCGTTGCCCGTTGCCGGTGGGCAGTCATCAATCGTCAATTATCAATGGGCAATGAACAACGGGCAATGATTTCGTTGCGGAAAAGAGGCAGATGAATTAATTATAGTTTACTGAAATCAAGGAGCCACAATGATCGTCACCATCGCCAACCCGAAGGGCGGGACCGGGAAGACCACGCTCGTCCGGGCGCTGTCAGGCACCGCCGCCCATGCCGGCAACGACGTCTTCCTCATCGATGCCGACAGCCGGGCGAACACAATGCGCTGGGTCACCATGTCGAAGCAGATGAACATCTGGCCGGACCGGCTGGAAGCGAAAAGCTGCCTCGACCCGAACCGGATCTACAAGATGGCGCTGGAGCGCCAATTCGAAGGAAAGATCGTCTTCATCGATATCGAGGGAACCACGAACGAAAACTTGTTCGCCGGTCTCTATTGCGCCGACATTGTTCTGATCCCGCTGCAGACGACCCAGGACGATGTGGTCGCCGGAATGCAGCTCGCGCTGAACCATATTCCGGTGGTCGAGGAAGATCAGAAGCGCAAGCTGCCGGCGCTAATCGTCATCAACCAGCACGATCTCGTCACGGGCCGGGCCAAGGCCCATGAACCGCTGCGCGAAATCCTGCGGGAAAGCGGCGTCGCCCTTTCGTCGCAGCCGATCGCGCGGCGTGCCGCCTATCAGTCGATCGGCGCCGCCGGCACGCTGCAGACCGCCGCGAAATCCGATCCAAAGGCAATCGCCGAGATGGAAACGCTACTCGGTGAGCTGCTGACTCTCTACAGGTCGACGGCGAAAGAGGCTCTGCTATGAGCGAAGGATCGGACAACAAGAATCTCGTCCTCGGGCTGATCTCGACCGGCCGCGACCGGCCATCCGTCCGCGAAAAGACCATGGACTCTCCTCCCCCGGCGAAAACCGACGATGATGGCGGCGCATCGCCAATAGCGGCAGCTGGCAGGACTCAGTTCCGCGATCTGGTCGCCAAGGGCGAAAGCCGCGATCCCATTGCGGGTAAACGTTTCCGCGACACCGAGAAGGTTACGACCGGCATCCATATCCGCGCCGAGGTCCACAAGAAGCTGAAGATCCTCGCCGCGATCGAGCGGCGCAAGTTCAACAGCTACATCGAGGAAGCCATCGATGACTATCTGCTGAAGATCGCGGATCGGATCCCCGACATTTCCTGACACAAGCAGGAAGCGGGCGATCATGCGCTTCGCTTCTCGCCTCCGCCATTCGCCCGCAGCGCGGCCATCAGCATCGGCCCAAGGCCGAATTCGCCGCGCGCCGCCTTGCGCGTGAGGTCGCGAAGATAGCCGCCGGCCGAGTTGATGTGCTCGGCGCGCTCCAGGATGCAGGCTATCGAAACGGCGGCATTTTCAGGCCCCATCACCTCGCACGCCTCCTGATAGGCCGACGGGCTGACGCCCAGCATCGACCGGATCACGACGGCGGCCCCCATCAGGTCGCGCCAACCGTCTATTCGGCCGCCCACCGCGTAATCGGCAATCTGCGGGCACGCTCTCAGCACCAGCGATAACGGGAATGCCTTCAGCGGCTCCGCAATCTGTTTTGGTTTCTGGCTCGGCTTCTCCCCCTGCTCATTTCTTGAGCGAGGTTCAAGTTCATGGAAGGATTCGGGTTTTGAATTCTGTATGTGACGACCGTTATGGTGGTCATTGACGTCCATTTTTTCTGCTTTTACCTGAATTTCCAAGCGGTTGATGATTTCCTCGCGCAAAAGCTCCATTTCGTCGAGCACCGCATCGACGTCTTCGCGGTGAGGCGAGCGCGGGAGACGCGCCAGGAGGCCGATGAACATAGCTTCGATCGTCGCCCAATCACCATCCGCGCCCTCTTCCATGGCCGCGGAGATGAGCTTGCGGACATCGCGCCGGCAAAGCGACAACGCTTCTTTGGCGCGCTTGAACTGAAGTCGCTCTGCGGCGACCTGCTGCGCAAGGTTCGCGATCTGGGCGGCACGGGCGAGCAGAGGGGCAAGGCTGAATCCGAATGCAGCCTCGATCTCCCCTCCCCTGCCCCGATGCGCATAGCGCTTGCCGTTCGGACTGTCGCGGCGTTCGATCAATCCTGCGTCTACCAGCGCGGCAAGATGCCGGCGCAAGGTCGTGCCGGCGATGCCATGCGCGCGCAGAGACAACTGGTTGTTCGACGGGAAAACGACCAGGCCGCCGCTCTCGTCGGAAAGCTCGTCGCTCGGATAGAAGCTCAGCAGCGCCTGCAGAACAGTGATTGAACGGTCTTGCAGACCGAAGACATCCTTCGTCTCGCCAATGTCATTGAAGACTTTCCACTTGCTGACCGCCTTGCCCGGGCCTCGATCGGCCGTTTCGAGCTGACCTCTCACGAGGGCGAGCGTCATCGGCCGCCGCCCGTGGGGCGTCGTCACGCGTCCTGTCTGCATTTCCTTCACCTTTCAAATGGCAAAAGAAATCCGCTCACCAAACGGTGCCAAAGACTCTTGACTGCGATTCGTGGAAATGCGATTCTCGTTCTTGCGACAGATACGAGGAAGGCTTCCACAACGGCAACGTTTGGGGGCCTTTTTCTTTTGGGCTGAACTCCTACGTTTTCTGATCCTTTGCATCTCCGTTCTGGGCGACGAATGCGGAGTAAATCTCCGGCAAGCGGCTCAACAGAAATGCGGCGAATTCTGGCGTATCCTTGGTCGGGATGGTCAGCTTGACTGCCCTTTTCCCCGTTTGCGCGGTAGCGATCCTTTTACCTTCGGCCGAGTGAATGATCTGCTCGTCCTTGGTCGTCTCATTTCGGTGAGACAGCGCCTTAAAAAGCTTCTCGAAGCGAATATCGCTCGTTAACGCGTTGAATGATTTCTCTTCGATGAGGTTGCGCCAGACACCCCGGCTCTGGTCATTACGAACAAGCTCCGTGAAGGCTTCCCAGCGTGGTCTACCGATCGACTTCGCCGGTCCGATCGCTTCGATCAACTCCGATGGCAATGCGCTGGCCAAGGAAATCATGCCCGACAACACACCTTTGGACGTGATGGCCAGCGCATCCATGGTCACTTGTCGACGAATGCCCTTCTGTTCGAGGCGAAGCGCAAAAAAGGCTTTCTCGATGAACGAAAGATCCTCTCGATCGGAATTCTCTTTGCCTTGTGCAAGGACGAGGTCATCATCGGAGAGGTTGCGGACAATCGCTTTGACATTGCGGCCGAGCTGACGGGAAGCCTCAACGCGCCTATGACCAAATGCCAGCTGATACTCCCCAGGACGCTGCGGATGCGGGCGCACAAGGACAGGGATAATTTGACCGGCAGAACGTATTCCCTCGCGAAAGGCATCGAACTCGGGGCCGGTAAATCCGCCCAGCCGATCTCGAATGAACGAACGTTCTATCACGGTCGGATCGATCTCGACGATCGTTTCTCCTGCTTCCAACTGCTCGCGAAGGCGCTCTGCCTCCTCCGCTTCCGTGGCGAGGTTGGCAATCGCCTGGTTCATCGAATTCAGGGCGCCCGATTGGACCACCGGCTTGGTCCGCACGACGCCCTCGGCCGTCGGCTCGATCGGCGATAGGAATCCGGCGAGTGCGTCTCGGCGTTTGCTCATACCGTTCGTCCCCAACTCTGCTTGACCAGTTTTTCGATCTCGCCATTGACGTTGTCGAGCGCTTCGATGGCGCGGTCATAGGTTGCGCGATGGAAGTTCTCTCGGCCGACCTCATACAATGTTTGCTTGGTGATCCCCGCATCGGAGATCGCCGCCGACTTCAGAACAGCGTTGGTGAGAACGCGATCGGCAAACAGACTCTTCAGGAGACCGACGATTTGCCCCTGCGGTCCATCACTCGGCTCGTAGCGAGTAACGACGTAACGGAAGAAATCGTACTCGGCATTCCCCCCTGCCCTTTCCACGACGTCGAAGAGCCCGGCTGTCATATGGAGGAATTGAGACATCGAAGCGACATCGAGCATCTGAGGGTGGATCGTGACAACGACGCTTCGCGCCGCGCAAAGGGCCGAAAGCGTGAGGTAGCCAAGGGAAGGCGGGCAATCCAAGATGACGATATCATAGTCCTGTTCGACGGATGCCAGCGCGGTCGCGATCCGTGTGAAGAACATGTTTTCGCGACCCCGACCACGCTCACTCAATATGCGGGGTGTGTCGTGCTCAAACTCTTGCAGTTCGAGATTACCCGGTACGATATCAAGGCCGGCGAAATAGGTCTTCCGAATGATCGAACCTAACGGCCGTTGCTGATCATCGTACCGGATGGCGCCGTAGATCGTCTCGTTCGGCTCAAGGTCGAACTCGGGCTGAATGCCGAAAAGAGCGGAAAGGGATGCTTGGGGATCAAGATCAACCGCCAAAGTTCGATAACCGCGAAGCGCGAAATATTGCGCGAGGTGCGCCGCGGTGGTGGTCTTTCCGGAGCCACCCTTGAAGTTGGTGACGGCCATCACCTGAAGCGCTTCGCCAGGAGTCCGCTGTGGCGAGTACCCCTTTTTGTTCGTACTGAGGTAGCGGCGGATTTCGTGGATCTGCTCAAGTGAGTACATCCGCCGACCCGCGCCATTCTTCTCCGCCTCGGGGATGTTCCCCTCGCCCTGGAGAAGGCGCAGATACGCATCGCTGATTCCAATCAACTTCGCAGCCTCGCCGGCCATGAATTTCCGCAGCTGCTTCTCGGCAGTCGGCGGGAACGCTCGAGCGCGTAGTTGCTGAAGCTGAGCACTGAGAAGGCTGGCATCCGCTTCGATCAAGCGTGTTAGCGAAGGTATGGCGGATGCACGCTCTTGCAGCGGACTAGCGACTGGAGTCATTGTAAACGCTCAATCTGGTGAAATCGAAGAATGAGCGTAAATTGCTCCGAGTCGCAGAGTCGGTCAAGGGAAAATGGGTTAACGGAAATTAACCTTTTCCACCGCCCGCATCTACCTTGCTATAAGTTCTCAGCTGAGAACTTTTTGTTGGCGACGATGTAGCTGTCCAGTCGGCGCTCTTATCGAACGACTGGCCAAGCTCATATCGCTCCGGAGAAATATTGAGTCTCCGGAGAGGCGGCCCCTGATCCGGCAGGATCAATGAAAAGTTCTCAGCTGAGAACTTTTTGTTTGGCGATCAAATGGCCTGTCGAGCAGCACCTTACCATCCATCGCGACTCAAAGGGAGAGGGATAGGGGTTTGGGGAAAGGGAGGAGGGAACCGTCCCCTTTCCCCATGGGTGGGTTCAAGGGAGGGGCTTGCCCTTCCCTTCGGGAGGCGGTTTGGAGGAGGGGGCTTGCCCCTTCCTCCATGGGGTGAGTGTTGAGAGGGGGGCTTCGCCCCTCTTTCATCAGCCTGGTCGGCCGGTCGAACCGGCTGATCAGGCTCGCTCGTCGAGATGCAGGCGAAAGGCGGCCGTAGCCGCCTTTCGCCTGCATCTCACTCGGTGTCCGGTCCCCAGAGCGCATTGCGTTCCGGATCCTCGATGCCGTCATAGTCGGGCGCCAACGCCTTGATCACCGCCCTGATCTCGCAGCCTCCTATCCTAGTGCGTCCCTGCGCCACGAGGATACTCACGGCCGTCTCGTTCGCCTCGATCGCCCGGATCGCATCCTCCATATCGTCATGAGGGCGGAGATTTTCGATGGCGATCACGTCGCCATCCTCGTCGTAGCCGCCGTGAAGATACATCGGTGCATCGGCCAGTCGCTTCGCAGCCCGCTCCGCTTCGTGGATGAGGCGGAAGCCCTCCTTCCGCTGCCTCCAGTATTTTGCGCTGCCGCCGTCGATAACGGTGATTTTCCGTTCTGTCATAGAAGCCTCCTTTTCGCTCTGACGAAAAGGTGACCGCATTGGCGACCCAAGCAGTCAAGGAGCGCGCAGCGACCGCCGGAGGCGGCGGGTGGGGGAGCCGAAATGCGTCAGCATTTTGATGATGTGGACGGCCCTCCGAGACCTCAGCGCAAAGGTGCTATTCTCAGTCGGCACAATTCGGACAAGGAACCACGTCATGGCTTTTGAGAAGATAAGTGTTATCGGCCTCGATCTGGCCAAGAATGTTTTCCAGCTACATGCTGTCGATGAAGCCGGCGATGTCATCATCCGTCGCCAGCTCCGCCGGAATCAGCTTCTACAATTCTTCGAGCACCTGCCCCGCTGCCTTGTCGGCATGGAAGCATGTTCGACGTCACACTATTGGGCACGTGAGCTCGTCCGCCTGGGCTTCGAGGTCAAGCTAATGCCGCCAGCTTATGTGAAGCCCTACGTCAAGCGCGGCAAGAATGATGCGGCGGATGCCGAGGCCATTTGCGAAGCCGTGACTCGTCCCACGATGCGTTTCGTTCCCGTGAAGAGCTGTGAGCGTCAGGCACTCCTGATGCAGCATAAGACGCGGGATCTGCTGGTGCGGCAGCGGACCGCTCTTATCAACGCCTTGCGTGGGCATCTCGCGGAATTCGGGATTGTCACGTCGCAAGGAAGATTAGGCTTGAGAGCGGCAATTGAAGCGCTGAGCGCTGCCCAGGAATTCCTTCCAGAGCCCTCCTGGCAACCGTTCGAACACATAAGGAAGCAATTGGAGGAGCTGACCCACAAGATCGCTGAACTCGATAGGATTATATTGCGGTGGTGCCGCAACGAAGCGGCTGCCCGGCGTTTGATGACCATTCCCGGCGTCGGTTTCCTAACGGCAGCGGCGATCGCAGCTTCGGTCGGTGACGCCACCGAGTTCAAATCTGGCCGTCAGTTCGCAGCCTGGCTTGGATTGACCCCACGACAAAACAGTAGCGGTGGGAAGGAGAGGCTTGGCCGGATAAGCAAACAAGGCGATCGCACGATCCGACGGTTGCTGGTAGTCGGCGCCACCGCCGTCGTGCGCAGAGCCCGTCTTGACGCTGCGTCATTTCCCTGGATCGCTCGCTTGTTAGATCGCAAGCCCGCCAAGCTGGTTTCGGTAGCGATCGCAAACAAAACCGCACGCATCGCGTGGGCAATACTCAGGCGGAGGGAAAACTATCGTTTTGCCACCGCCTGAAAAGATCCATTCGGCCCAAGTGTGGCCGGATGGAGGAGTGAAGGACTTAGTTTGATGGCGAACCGGTTAGACCGGGGACGGAGGAAAGCCGGGGTTCCCCCAGCGCCTCGAGCGCGACAATTTGATTGGCTCTCCGTCTGCGGATCTCATCAGGGCCAGTGGCGTTGATGCCACGATTATAGGCCGGACACATGACTGAACCTAATTGGTCGCTTACAAGCAAAAGTCTTGCATTCCACGGGCCGTCCACACATGGGGGAACCGCCCGTCCTTTACGGCGCAGGGGCGAATGCGACACTAGGAATTCAGAGTGAGAGATGAGCCCGCGGCCCCGATCAGGGGCCGCGACCGCATGGGCCGGGGAGGTTTGGAGGGGGTGGTCCACCCCCTTCATGGGTGGGGGTTTGAAGGGGGCGGGGCTGTGCCGTGCCCCCTCATGGGGGAGAGATTGAGAGGGGCCGGCCAGCCCCCCTCTCAAAGAAGCTCTGGCCGGTCAATCCGGTCGGAGCTTCTAGCCTGTACCCTGCAATTTAGAACAGGCGCAGTTGCCCATTCCTCTCAATGACCGGCGCGGATGTCGCTTGCTTCGGTGCGGCGGAACCACCCGCGACCACCGCAGCCCTGCGCGGCACAGCAACAGGAGGAGCCGCCTCCGGTTGCCCTTCCCCTGCCCCGGCGTTTTCTCTTGCGCGCCGCAACTTGGCAGACCACCCGCCCATGACATGGGCCATCGTGTGCCATTCCTCCCGAAACCGCATTGCCAGGCTGTCGCCCACGATGACGGTCGCCGGAATATGCAGGAGCGAAAACTGGATATAGGCCATGTGGACGGCGCGCGGGTCGATGTCCACGGCGGTCACATGGAGAAGCTGCTGGTAGTTGAAGCCCGCTTCAAGGATGGCCTCGGCAAGCGCAATGATCATCGCTCCGCTGCCAACGGCGGGTTCCTGCGCAAGCATGAAGCCGCGCTTGGCAATCGCCTGCTGCATATCCTCGGCCCCCCCGGCGATGATGCGGGCCATCAACTGGCAGATGGGATAGGGCGTGAAGAATTGCCCCCTCTCCTTGTTGTGCAATTCGAGGGCATGGAACGTCATGCCCAGGATGTCCTGCGGCTTTTCCTCCAGCGCCATGACCACCTCACCGAATATCTTCGAGAATGTCGCCATAGTTTCGCTCCCGTATTTTCGAGCGATTTCAAGATAACGCGCTTCGCGCTTCTCAAAATTCACCAGATCGACGGCATTGCTCATGGATATGGCGGAGCATTCGCACCAGTCGCCAAAGACGGTGTAGAGATCATGCTTATATCGGCAGGTTTCAAACAGCTTGACGATGGAATTGAGACGGGGGGAGGTCATAGGATCACCTGTCCGGGCCGGGCCGCAGGGCGCAGTTCGCCAATCGCCGGGGCGATCCCGGCGTCTCATCGCGGCTGGTTTTGGGAATTCAGCGGGGGGAACAGGCCGCGCCGGAGACTGGCGCGACCTGCCGCAACCGATTACTCGGCTGCTTCGGGGAACTGCTGGTGTTCGGCGTTCGGCTTGTCCTCGATGTCGAACGGGCAAACGCCGTCATCTTCGCCATCGGCCTCCGCCATCCGCTCGCGCTCCTGCTCGGCGGTGAGAGCAATCCGCACCGGCGCGGGCAGCCATCCGGTTCCGGTGATCTTCCGTTCGGCATATTCCACGGCTTTCGCCTTCTCCATGCCGGGAACGCCGAGCGCGAAATCCTCGCCAGCGGCTTCGGTGACCGCCTGCTTGATCCCCGCCTTGCTGATCCGGCCAAAGTAGTTTTCGCCGGTCGGTTCGTACCACTGCGTCATGTCGATCTTGAGGGCCTGTGCCAGCCGTTCGGCATGGGCGCGCTGCGACTTCCGCTCATAGTGCGGGTGTTGCACGGCATTGACGGACTTTGCCGCCGCATAGGCCAGGAGGTCGAGAAGCGTTGACGTCGGCTGCTCAAGGCACCATTCCAGAAGATCGCTCGGCTTGCCCGGAATGGTATGCCCGTAGTTTTCCTTGAGTTCGTCCAGCGCCACGATGCCCTTGCACTCCGCTGGATTGGCGATGCTGTTTTCCAGCCGTTCGCATTTCACCGTTACCTCAAGGGACGTGTACTCGTTGCCGCCGTAGTTGCCGAAGAGGTTCACCAGCATGGCATGCACCACGGCGGCGAGGGCAACGTCCGGATTATGCGCAAGCTCGGCCCGGATGGCGGCGGTCTTCTGCGCCGTAAGCTCCTGCACAAGCAGGGCGGGAATTTTGAACGTCGGTTCGGCGCGCTGTTCGGGCTGCTGCGCAACCGTCATCTCACCTGCTTCCGTCTCCTCGTTATCGCCTTCGGCGCTTTCGTCGCCGTCTTCCCCCTCGTCTCCGGCCTCGACTTCATCATCAGGCCGGACAAGACCGCGCTCGATTTCGACATTGCCGTAATAGTCCATCGTGACATAGCAACCGGCCTTGGCGATGTCCTCCGGGGCGTAGGCTTCCTGCGCCGTCGATAGAACCGCCAGCCTCGCCCGAATGGCTTCGATGCGCGGCTCGGCCCCGCCGTCGGCCACCCCTGCCTCGATCTGCTCCGCCAGCTCGTCATGTTCGTGTTCCAGCCGTTCCTCCTCGGCCTGTTCCTCGTCCGTCAACGGAACGTCGGTGGGATAAACCCGGTGCATGCGATGGGCTTCGTCCGGGATGACCGGCACGACCTCCACCCATTTCCAGCCTTCCCCGCGAACTGTTCCGGCCTCGGCTTCAAGCCGGTCGCCGACAAGCTTTTCGACAAGAGCGACGTCGAGCGCATAGCCGCCGTTCTGCTCATCGAAGAGATCGCGCTTGACGGCTCCACCAGCGGCTTCATAGGCGTCGAGCCCGCCGATGAATTTCATGCGCTTGTCCGTGGCCTTTACGGCTTCGCCTTGCAGGGCAGTACGAATGGCGCGGTGATCGCAATTCCACGATGGCAAACTATTCCAGACTTCCACCTGCCTTTCGTGATCGTCGGACACGGTGAAGGCCGAAAGCTGCTGGAAGCTGATATTCTCGTTGCGGTAAAGATCGAGCAGGGCAGGGGCGACACGGCCCAGGGCGAGGCGCTTGCGCACCATGACCTCGGTGGTGCCGAAACGGGCGGCGATATCCTCGACGGACTTCCCGGCGTCGGCCATGACGCGGAACGCCTCGTATTCATCGACCGGGTGCATGGCTTCCCGCTGCATGTTTTCGATGAGGCTGATTTCGGTCGCCTCGGCGGCGCTGCGCTCCTTGCATTCGACCGCGAAATCCTTCGCAATCTCGCCCAACTCCGCCAGAAGGTCGAGCGCGGCATGGCGCCGACCGCCGGCTGTCACAAAGAAGCGACCCCGTTTGTCACCTTTGCGGACGATGAGGTTCTGCAGAATGCGGTAGCCGTCACCGCGAATGGTCGCGGCCAACTCCTCGATGCCTTCCTTGCTATAGCTCTTGCGCACGTTCAGGGGGTCGCGGTCGAGCTTGTTCAGCGCCACCATGATGGTTTCGGTTCCTGCATTGATATCGGTCATTGTCGGTCTCCTTGGTTTCCCGTTTCCCGAAGGGGAAGCCCCCTTGGGCGAAGCCTCCCCGGTCTTTCCGGGGGAATGGCCTCTGACATTCCCCCGGACGGAGCGGGGAGGGCGAAAGCCCGCCCTGCGGCGACGGCCGGTCGGGTCAAGGGGTCGTGACGGGGAAAAAACGGAAGGTTCGGCCGCAGGCGGAAAGCCGTTTTTTTGCCGGCGCGACAAGCGGCTGTGCCGCGCCTGCCCCTTGATCCGAACGGCCGGCGCTGTCATGGGGCGGAAACAGAAATGCGGCCCGGCGGCGGGCCTCAGTGCCGGGGGCATAGCCACCGACTGGACAAGCGATCGTTACCGGGATCGGCGGAGACGGCCGCAGGCTGGCTCCGTGCTTCGCATAGAGCGCGGCCGACCGGAACGGGCGGTGGCCCCTCCCATCCACAATGCTCGATACGAGACAGATTGACTCCAAATCGGAATAAGAACAAATAAGGAACATAAACTCATTCCGAGCAATTATTCCTATATGCCTCACTGTGCATGGGTAGACTTTGCTCGCCCATATTTCCGGCGGAGCCGACCCTGCGATAACTTGACGATATCGAACAAATCATCTTGATTTCGTTGGTTTTACCTCGGTGGAGCAACAAGGGGGAGCGCGGTCGCCCGTTCGGTGTTGTGCCGTTTGCGAGAACCGGCCGCATAGCCGTCATGGTCTGTCCGAGGGACGCCAAAGCCGCCGGCGTCAAGAACGTAGTGTCGATCCATGAGGTCAAGCAGATTTGTCCCGACCGAAGCGTCGTGCCGCAAAAGCTGGACCTGTCGCAACTGTATCACGACGAGATCGCGGCAAAGGCAACCTACAAGAACGCGGCTGCTACGGCCAGACGCTTTCCATGGCGCAAATCGAGTGGCTTTGTGGGCGGGCGGGCGGGCGTAGCGCAGCGACGCCGCGCCGGGGGAGGGGCGCGTAGCGCGCGGGACGCGCCGCCGTGATGTGAAACGAGCAGGCGCTGTCCTCTGACGATGAAGAGCATCGGAGGTGGCATCGCGCCGCCCTTGGGCGGGATTTCGGGAATTCTCGTCGCGCGAGAGCGGACGGAGCGCAGCCGCAGGAGGCTCAGCATAGCGGCCCGCAGGGCGAGCCGGGACCGACTGCGCCCGCTCGCAGCGCTCCGCTTTTTCTTGGGCGGGCAGGGGTGTTCGAGGGGTGGGGCTTCGGGGCACCCCTCGCCTGTCCCGCGCCGCTCGATGCGGCAAGGGACAGGCAAACGGCGGAGACTGTAGAAGTCTGGCTCGGTGCTTCGCATAGAGCGCGCCCAACCGGAACGGGCAGTGGTCCACCAGGATACCGAAGAAAATCACCATCATGGAAAACCGCCCGTTTCCCACGAGGCTCCGGAAAACCCTACGGCGCTATTGGGGAGCGCGGGTTTCCTCCGCCTGCTCCGCTCGCCTGCGGCTCGCTGCGGCCGCGGCCGCGCCGTCCTCACGGCGCTGCGGCTGGAAAACGGGCATCATCATCGGGAAACAGGCAGAAAGAAAAGAGCGCGGACAAGCTGCTCTTTGATTTCCGGTAGCGGGAAACCATCACCACCAGCCAAGCTTACGGCCCGCCAAAAAGCCCGCCGCTGCCAAAAGAAAGGTCAAGAGAACGGCGGAGATGGCGAAGTAGCCCTCAGCACCAACGCTGATGCCGACGACTTCGAGATTGAGCTTGTTGAGGGGCTTCATCGTGTTGGTCCTTTCACCAAAAGAAAACGTGAAAGAACCGGACTGCTTGCTGCGCAAAATATCACACCACAGAGGCTCGCCAAGGGGGTGTGCGCGCTCGGCGCCGCAAATCGGTCTAGACCGGATAGCGTAAGTCTTTGGGTCAAAACGAATCTATTTTTAAGATTCGGCCCGTCCGCTTAAACTCATGTAGCTGCGCGGTCCGCCGAGAGGCGCAATCGACTCTAGCTAGCCCTGTACCAGAATCCGGAACCCCCCGCATCTAGCCAGGCATGGCCGATTTGCGAGGCTTGGGCGGGAAGGGGAGAGCGAGGGGAGGGGCGAGGGCTCCCCCCAATCGATGCGCGCCCGCTCGATGCGGGCGCCATCGGTCAAAAGCGGTCCTGCCCCTCCGAGATGATGGCGGGGCAGAGGGGAACTACAGGATGAAACCAAGTTTCTCGGCGATGGAAGGCTCATAGTCGTGACCCGCCTCCGCCAAAAGCGCAATCATGTCGGCGCGCTCAAGGCCGCGAACCACGTAGCCTTGCCGGCGCGCCGCCTCGATGACCCCTTCCAAGGTCGGGAATTCCTCCAAGAGCGTGCCGAGCCAGATTTCCGGCGAGCCGAAATCGTCGTCCGTGTCGAAGCCCTGAAGGAAAAAGGTGCGCAACGGCGGGTCGAATCCGATGACAGCCTCGTCGTCCGTTCTCTCGCCTTTCAGGAGGGTGATCGTATAGCGGCTCATTCGTAATCCTCGCTTTGCAAATTCCATTCGGTTTTCCACCTCGGATCGTCAAAGACAGGAACCTCGGCGCTGCCACTCTCGAATTTCTCGATGACGCTTTCGTGATCTTCCGCATTGACCTCCACGGTGATCCGGCGTTCGGTGCGGAATGTCTGGATAATGGTAACGGTCTGCTTACCCATGGGGGTTTTCCTTTCTCGCTTGGACCAGTGCCTAGAAGGCGAAGGCGGCTTGACCGCTTGCCTGCACATATGAGGCGCTATCGCCTGCTGCATAGCGCTCGCGCCCCAGCTCGGACCATTGAAGGAAACCGGCGCGGTCATGGCGAAACCAGCCATCCTCAATGCCGAAAATCATTCCCCATGCCACGGCCTCGGCCGACAGGCGGCCGGTATTGATCGGCCAATGCTCCGCGCCCTTTTCCTGACGGCAAAGGCTCGGGGCCGAGAAGGTGCGGATCGTCGCGCTGCGTTCGCCGGGTTCTTTCGAACCGACTGCATCCATGACCTTTCGGGCGTCTGGGACGGAGAGATAGTCGGATGCCTTCTTGTCCTCGTGATGGGAATAGCGGCATCCGAAGGCGACGGCCCGCATGATGCAGTCCCGCTCGGTAAATTCTCGCGTTTCCAGCAATTCGCGCCATTTCCCCGCCATGACCAGATCGACTGCATGCCACCAGCGGGCGGTCGGCGCAGTGGAATAGCCGTGACGGTTCGGCGCGCCGCTGCGCGCGATCTCGAAACCCAGCCGGGTCTCAACATGCCGAACGTAGGGATGATCGGCCAAGAGGGGATGGCGAAGGCCGAGGGTGCGCGGCTGATCGTCATCGGGGCGGCAAACCTCGATTGGAAAGCGGAACATGCGCGACGGCAGGCTCCACGGCGCTGGCATGTCGAAACTTTGCGGGACCGACAGGGAATTGTTGATGTCGAGAAGGGCGAGGTTGGGCGCGAAGCCCTTCTCCACCAGCGCAACGCCGAGCGTGTCGATGTTGGGGGCATCCATGATGATATCCTTGAAATTGTCGTCGAAGGTTTCCGAGTACGCCGAAGGGGAACGATCCCCCTCGGTCATCAGATGTTTCGGTCGCGCCATCAGTCCCACGGAATCACCGCCATCAGGTCTTCGTCGTCCTGACCGGGAAAGCGGCCAAGATTTGCATTGAGCCGCCCATGGCCGGTGTTCACGGAGAGGCTGAGATAGTCGCCGCCGGTCTGGTTCTTCTTCTGCCAGATGCCGCCGACTTCGATGCGCCGACCACGCGGGGACTTGGCAAAAAGGCGGTAGACCGGCGCTTTTGCGTTGGTGCTGGTGAAGGCCTCGCCGGTGATATCGAGGTCGTAAGAGATCGAGGCAATGTTGCCGCTGATCGTGTTGTCTTCGTTGATGCGGATGAAGTTTGCGAGTTCGGTCATGGTCTGTCTCCTGAGTTTACGTTTCCCGAAGGGGAAGCCCCCTTGGGCGAAGCCTCCCCGGTCTTTCCGGGGGAATGGCCTCTGACATTCCCCCGGACGGAGCGGGGAGGGCGAAAGCCCGCCCTGCGGCGACGGCCGGTCGGGTCAAGGGGTCGTGACGGGGAAAAAACGGAAGGTTCGGCCGCAGGCGGAAAGCCGTTTTTTTGCCGGCGCGACAAGCGGCTGTGCCGCGCCTGCCCCTTGATCCGAACGGCCGGCGCTGTCATGGGGCGGAAACAGAAATGCGGCCCGGCGGCGGGCCTCAGTGCCGGGGGCATAGCCACCGACTGGACAAGCGATCGTTACCGGGATCGGCGGAGACGGCCGCAGGCTGGCTCCGTGCTTCGCATAGAGCGCGGCCGACCGGAACGGGCGGTGGCCCAACTAGCATTTCTGCGAGTTGCCGGCGACGATCCTGCAGCTAGGCTCCGATACGACAGGGATTCACCCTGAAGGAGGACTGCAATGGAGACGGCGCCAACCCTTATCCTCTATACCGTGACCGGCAAATCGCGCCCTGGTGAACATTGCTGGGACGACCCTTCCGTACCGCCCTATTTCTACGATGACAGGGACATGGCGAAACAGGCGTTGCTGGAATTGCGTGCTGATCTGCTCGCCGGTCGCGATCCCAACGATAGCCCGCTTTGCCTGGAAAGGATCGAAACCGTCCCGATGACGGCCGCGGCGGTCATGGCTTTGCTGAACGATGGTTTTGCCGCCATCGTCAAGGACCACGCGGTCATCGAGACGATCGGTGAGGGCTAGTTTCGCCCTACACAACGCATCCGACGCCGCCTGGTGCAGCGATTAGTTGACGAGCGTCGTTCTCGGCAGCACCCGTTTGGTCAATGGGCAACCATCCTGAATCCTGGTCCAGGACGAGACGTTCAGCTTCATCTCGCAGCGCGCGAGATAGGAGCCGCCGTCGACACGAAGGCAGGATGTCTCGCCGCGTTTGAACAAGACGCCGCGATTTCGGCATTTGCAGTTGTGGGCGATCAAGGCCATGATCAGGCCGGCTACGAGCACTTCAAGACGCATGGTCGAGGCTCCAAAAGATAGAGCGTAAGATTACGCCCGCTCAACGGCATCCGGACGGACCGCAACCGCCGCTGACCTATTCTCCGGCTCTCGACCATGACCAGGGCAGTTGGTGACTGCTTGCAGATTGATTGTAAAATGCCTATTTTACGAGAAATTACGGCGAAATCGCTGGTTCAAACGCATGGGCGACGGTCAGAACCGGTTGACGAGCGAGGCCCATGACACTATGTTGAGAGCTAACAACTAACCCAGCATCCTGAGAGACATGGGCTCCGGGCGGTTGGGGGAAAAAGCCGGCGCAAGCCGGTTTTTTTATGTCTTGGGGGCAAGGAGTGCCGGCGTTAAGAACACGCGTCTATATCGACGGCTACAATCTTTATTACGGCTGCCTGCGCAAGACGGCGTTCAAATGGCTTGACGTCCTGGGCCTGTTCGAGACGCAAATTCTGCCGACAATCCTCTATCGCGCGGCGCCGGAAGCCGATCCGGCAACAATGGCCCTGCATCCGGACTGCGCGATCAAGTATTTCACCGCCAAGATCATCGAGAGTGCTTCCAAGGGCGAGGATTCGGTCTCGTCGCAGGCCCACTATCACAATGCGCTGACGTCGCATTGCGGCGGCCGGCTTTCTTTCGTGATGGGTCACTATTCCCTCTACAAGGCCAACCAGCATATTGTTCCAGCCGACGACCCGAAACGGTGGCCGCGCGATTGCGACAAGATCCAGGTCTGGAAGCTGGAGGAGAAGCAGTCGGATGTGAATCTGGCGCTCCAGCTTTATGATGACGCCCTGAGCGGAGAGATCGACCAGGTGGTGCTCGTCACCAACGATACGGACCTTGCGCCGGCCCTGGAAATGCTGGAGGCGCGTTGCCCGCAAATTGTCCGCGGCCTGGTTATACCGACCCGCAAGGTTGGCGCTGGTGGCGACCTCGAGCGGGAAGCCAATGTCTCGCTGGCAAAGCTGGCCCATTGGGTCCGGCGGCATATCACGGAGGACGAACTGCGCGCGTCGCAACTGCCGGATGTCGTCCCTGGCCGACGCCGTGCGAGCATAAAGCCGCATTCATGGTATGCGAAGCCGCACCATCTCGCGACAATGCTGGACATGGCCCGCCCGGTGCTGCGCACCGATGGCGAAATCCTGAAATGGGCGCGCCAAGCAAACGCCCATCTCGGCGGTCGGCGGCCGATCGACCTGATTGAGACGGATGCTGGCGCGGTGGAAGTCTTCGACTACATCGACGCCTATATTCGCGGCCAGCTCGACAAGGTGGGCGATCGGGACGGTTTGTCCTCGAAATCCTAATAGGGGTCAGAACAAGAGCTGCTCGAAATCGTACGCTAAGCTTGAACGGAGCGGGAACGCTTGATTGACCGCATTTCAAAAAGGGCATCTATGACCGGACATTCTGGAACCTGATCGCCGGTGCATTGCGCCGCCATATTCGACATGGCCCGCTCCAGACGCCGCAGATCGGCGATTTTCTGACGGATATCTTTCAAATGTTCGATGGTGAGCGCATGGACCTCCCGGCAGGTGTAGGTATGCCCATCGACCAGGCGAAGCAGGCCGCGCAACTCGTCCAGGCTGAAGCCGAGTTCACGGCCGCGCCGCACGAAATGCAGCCGCCTTGCGTGTTCAGTTGTGTAGATACGATAACCCGCTGCGCTGCGGGCGGGCTTCGGCATGACGCCGATTTTCTCGTAATAGCGGATCGTCTCTATGTTGACGCCGCTGCGCTCGGACAGCACGCCGATCGAAAATTCATCATTCTGTGTCATCACATAGCTCGCACAAATCCGTGAAAATTTCTCGCTTGACCCTGTAGTCGCTACAGGCACTAGGGTCACGATAGATCAATTGCGGGAGCATGTGAACGATGATGCAGGATGAAACACGGACGCTGGCAAATACAGTCACAGAGCCAGCCGAAAAGGGTTTTGATCGGGCAGCATTGCTGTCGGTCGGCGGCATCGTTGCGGCACTGGGCGCAGCAACCTGTTGCGTGCTGCCCTTTGCCTTGTTCTTCGCTGGCATCAGCGGCGCGTGGATCGGCAATTTGACCGCGTTCGAACCCTACCAGCCTGTGTTTATCACGATCGCGCTCGCCTGCCTCGGCTACGGTTTCTATCTCGTCTATCGCAGGCCGAAGGCGGCTGAATGCGCCGAGGGTTCCTACTGCGCGCGTCCATCATCCCATCGGAACGCCAAGATCGGCCTTTGGGTCGCAACTGTCTTGATCATTATCGCCGTGGGCTTTCCCTACGCCGCCCGCCTTGTCCTCGATGCTTAATCCCAAGGAGAATCTCATGAAAATCCTGCCCCTCATTGCCCTTACTGCGTCCCTGCTGACGGGTGGTCACGCTTTTGCCGCCGAGCAGACCGTAACCTTGAATGTTGCCAATGCCACCTGCGAACTCTGCGGCCCGATTGTGAAGCGGGCGCTCAGCAACGTTCCAGGCGTGCTCGATGTTGATGTATCGGAGGCGACCGGCGCGGCGATCGCGAAGGTGCGCTTTGACGACAGCCAGACGAATGTCGCCGCGCTGATCACCGCAACCACCAATGCTGGCTATCCGTCCGGCGTTTCGCAGTAAGGAGGTTCAGCATGACAGATGGAAAGTTCATCGGCCTTGGCGGAGTCGGGTTTCTCGCCGTCATCTGTTGCGCCGCGCCATTTCTTTTGGTCGCCGCTGGCTCTTTTGGCTTTTCCGCATGGTTCGCAGCGGCCGGCTATGTGCTGATCCCGATCGCTCTCGCCGCGATTGGGGCGTCCGCACTTTATCTTTACCGGCGTCGGCGTTCCGCCTCATCAGCGGATGCCAATTGCTGCTCGATGAATAACAAGACAACAAAGGTGAATTGAATGTGTGAAGCTTGCGACGTTCCAACTTCCAACAAAGGCAACGGCCGTTATGATCTTGTGGTCGTCGGAGCTGGCTCGGCCGGTTTCTCCGCCGCGATCACGGCCGCCGAACTAGGCGCCCAAGTGGCTCTTGTCGGGCATGGCACGATCGGCGGTACATGCGTCAACATCGGCTGCGTGCCCTCGAAAGCCCTGATCCGGGCCACGGAGGCTGTACGTCACGCCAACGATGCGGCTGCCCGGTTTGATGGGATCGAAAGCGGCGCGCGCGTGGTTGATTGGGCCGCTCAGATCGCCCAGAAAGACGCTTTGGTTGCCGGTCTGCGACAGGCGAAATACGCTGATCTGCTGCCGGAGTACAACAATGTGGTCTACCACGAAGGTCCGGCCCGCCTCGTTGACGGCGGTGTCCAGGTCGCGGGCCAGCACATCGGCTCCGAGCGAATTATCATCACCACCGGTGCGCGTCCGGCGTTGCCGGGGATTCCGGGGATCGCTGACGTATCGCCGCTCGACAGCACGACAGCGCTCGCCCTGACCGAGCTGCCACGCTCGATGATAGTGCTTGGCGGCGGCTACATCGGCGTGGAGCTTGCCCAGACTTTCGCACGGGCCGGTGTCGAAGTGACACTCGTGTTCCGCAGCCGGCTTCTGCCGGAGGCTGAACCCGAAATCGGCGCTGCGCTTGCCACCTATCTGGCCGATGAGGGGATTAAAATCGTCAGCGGCATTACCTACGAGTCCGCCCGCAAGACCGATGATGGTGGTGTTGCCCTCGCCATCGCGCGGGACGGACGTCCGGAAATCTTGACTGCCGAGCGGATTCTTGTGGCGACGGGACGCCGCTCGAACACTGAAGCCCTTGGGCTTGCTGAAACCGGTATAGACCTGACACCGGCCGGGGCCATCATCGTTGATGATCGCATGCGCACCTCGAAGGCGGGCGTCTATGCCGCCGGCGATGTAACCGGAAAAGATCAGTTCGTCTACATGGCCGCCTATGGCGCAAAGCTCGCCGCCAAGAACGCATTGAACGGCAACAGCCTGAGTTACGACAACACCGCAATGCCCGCCGTGGTCTTTACCGATCCGCAGGTGGCGAGCGTCGGCATGACCGAAGTGCAGGCGCGGGCTGCCGGACATTCGGTTCGCACCTCCGTCCTTTCCCTCGACAATGTGCCGCGGGCGCTGGCGGCGCGCGACACGCGCGGCCTGATCAAGCTGGTCGCCGACGGGTCAACCCGGAAACTCCTTGGCGCTCACATCCTTGCACCAGAGGGTGCTGACAGCATTCAGACGGCAGCCTTGGCCATCCGCTGCGGCCTGACGATCGATGATCTCTCGGAGACGATCTTTCCATATCTGACGACTGTCGAAGGTTTGAAGCTTGCGGCTCAGACCTTCGACAGGGATGTGAAAAAACTGTCCTGCTGCGCGGGGTGAGGCGAAAGGGAAACGGGTGCCTACTCAAGTCACGGCTTAAACGGAGCGGTCGCCCTCGATCCTGACACGCATGATGGTCTGGCGGCTGGTGTCAAATTTTCTGGCGAGTGCGGAAACGCTCATCCCGCCCGCCAAATCCGAGAGAACATCCAATTTCTGCTTCTCATTGAGCCGAGCGGGACGGCCGAGGGTCTTGCCTTCCGACTTGGCTCGTTTGAGGCCCGACTGCGTGCGTTCGATCAGCAGATCACGCTCGAACTGAGCGACGGCATTGATGACGCTCATCGTCATCTTCCCGGCGGAACTCGCCAGATCGACGCCGCCGAGGGCCAGACAATGGACCCGCACGCCCAGCTCCTCCAGTTTCCTGACCGTCGTACTGACATCGATCGCATCTCGGCCGAGCCGATCGAGCTTGGTGACGATGAGCACGTCCCCGGCTTCGAGTTTATCCATCAGTCGCGAGAAACCCCGGCGCTGCGCAATGGCGACGCTGCCCGAGATGGTCTCGGTGACTATACGGCGTGGCTCGACGTGGAAGCCGGCCGCTTCGATTTCCTGAATCTGGTTTTCGGTGGTCTGTCCGGTCGTGGAGACACGGACATAGGCAAAGGTGCGTGGCATAAGGTTCAATTTCGTCCGAATAGGTTGTCCGAAAGGTGATGCCTGTCCACAAATAAGTCAAGATAATTTGTGGACAGGGTGATTTAGGCCTGTACTCAAACGACCGTTTCCGGACATGCCCGGAACCATCGACGCAAGTTTGTATGGAGTAAAAAATGGCGCGGCGGAAGTTTCTCAAAATTCAGGATCAACAGGAGCTGTTCGGCGTACCGACCGATGAGGATAGTCTGATCCGTCACTACACTCTATCTCCATCGGACCGGCTGGAGATCGAAGTCCGCAGGCGAAAACATAACCAGCTCGGCTTTGCTGTCCAGCTTTGCATGATGCGGCATCCGGGCCGGGCTCTCATGGTGCACGAAATTCCGCCGAGGGCGATGCTCAATTATATAGCCGAACAATTGGATGCTGATCCGGAGAGTTTCCGTTCCTATGCCAGGCGGGAGGAAACTCGCCGCGAGCATATCGCGCATTTGCTTTCCTATTTTGGAAAACGAACAGCAACAGCACAGGACCGGCGCGCCGCCTTACTATCCGCCGTCGAAACGGCGACCGCAACGGACAAGGGCCATTCTATTGCCCAAGCTATTGTCACCACGCTGCGGGAGCGGAAGGTGTTACTTCCCGCACCTGACACAATAGAGCGGATCGGCTTTGCCGGCCGCGTAATAGCCCGCCGTCGCGCCGAGGCTGCCCTGATATCGGGCCTTTCAGCCGAAAAGCTCCAATCCCTCGATGATCTTTTGACGGTTGATCCCGAGATACGACAGACGCGATTCCATTGGCTGCGATCTGCGCCAGATGCTCCGGGAGCAACCAACCTGGTCACGCTGACCGACAGGATCGCTTTCATCCGCGCGCTCGATATCGATCCCCGACTACAAGCCCGCATCCACTCCGGTCGCTGGGAGCAGATGGTCCGGGAGGGCGATGTGACACCGGCATGGCTTGCCGCCGACTTCAACGCCAGTCGGCGGCGCGCGACGATCATCGCGCAGATCATCAAGCGTGGGCAAAAGCTCACCGACGCCGCAGTCACCATGTTCATCAAGCTGATCGGCAGGCTGTTTTCGCAGGCGAATAACCGCAAGAAGCAGCGCCATGTGAACACCCGGATGGAGACGGCTAAGGCACTACGGCTGTTTCTCGACACGATATCGGCTCTTCAGTGCGCCAATGACAATGATGAAGATGCAATTGAAACGCTCGACCGCCACGTCGGCTGGCATCGCTTGGTGCAGGCAAAGCCGACGCTTGCGGCGATGGTGGAAGACAATGACGCCTCACCCTTGCTTAATGCAGCTGAGCAATATGCCAATGTTCGCAATTATGCAGGCCGGTTCCTCCTGACCTTCACATTCCATTCAAGTCGTCGGTATGATCCTTTGCTGGCAGCGATCGAAACACTCAGATCCCTTTACGCGGAAGGAAGGCGCGTGCTTCCCGAACGTGTCCCGATCGCTCATCTCGGCGCGGCGGAGCGTAAACTGATCTTCGGGCAGGCAAAGGCCGATCGCCGTCTCTATGAGATTGCAACACTGGCAGCGTTGCGCGAGCGGCTTCGTTCGGCCGACATCTGGGTCGAAGGCAGCAGGGCGTTCCGGCCGATAAATGAAAATTTCATGCCCCGCCCTACTTTTACCAAGCTGAAGGAAACTGACCAGCTTGGGCTCGGTGTGCAGCGCGACGGGGTGGCTTGGCTCACCGAAATGCAACAATTGCTGGACTTCAATCTGAAACGTCTCGCCCATCGCGCCCGCAACGGCAAACTTGAAGGCGTCCGTCTCGATGCCGGAACCCTGATTGTAACACCGCTGGCGAGCGAAGTGCCCGCTGCAGCCGATGAACTAAATATCGAACTCAGCGAAATGTATCCGCTTGTCGAAGTGCCGGATCTCTTAAGAGACGTGCATGAGTGGACCGGCTTTGCCGACCAGTTCACCCATGTTCGAACGGGCGATTCACCGCAAAACATTCCGGCCATGCTCGCCGGCACGCTCGCGGACGCCACCAATCTTGGCCCGAAACGTATGGCCGGAGCCTCCAAGGGGATCAGCGCCCATCAGATCGGATGGATGCGCATGTTCCATGCCCGCACGGAAACCTATCGCGCAGCGCAGGCATGTGTGACCGACGCCCATGCGCGTCATCCCCACGCCCAGCTCTGGGGAACAGGGACGACCGCATCATCTGATGGTCAGTTCTTCCGGGCCAGTGATCGTGCCGCCAAACGCGGTGATATCAACCTGCATTATGGCAGCGAGCCAGGCTCGAAATTTTACAGCCACCTTTCCGATCAGTACGGCTATTTCAGCATTCTGCCGATCAGCCCGACCGAGAGCGAGGCAGCCTATGTTCTCGACGGCCTGTTCGACCACGACACCATCCTGGAGATCGAGGAGCACTTTACCGATACCGGAGGTGCGAGCGATCATGTATTTGCCCTCTTCACTCTGATCGGAAAGCGTTTTGCGCCTCGGCTGCGCAATCTCAAGGACCGGAAGTTCCATACTTTCGAAAAGGCCGACTCATATCCAGCACTGGCCAACCATATCGGCGCGCCGATCAATACCGCCCTCATTCTGGAACACTGGGATGACCTTCTCCATCTGGCGGCATCAATCACGACACGCTCTGTTGCGCCCTCAATGATCCTCAAAAAGCTGGCGGCATCCTCGAAACCGAGCCAGTTGGCGAAAGCCCTGCGTGAGCTCGGGCGCATCGAGCGATCCCTGTTTATGATCGAATGGTATTCCAACCCGGCACTTCGCCGGCGATGTCAAGCCGGTCTTAACAAAGGAGAATCCGCCCACAAGCTCAAGCGGGCCGTTTTCTTCCATGAGCGCGGCGAAATCCGCGACCGATCGTTCGAAAGTCAGGCATTCCGTGCCTCGGGCCTCAACCTTGTCGTCAGCGCCATCGTCCACTGGAATACCGTTTATCTCAGCCGTGCCGTAGCCCATCTGCGTCAAAGTGGTCGAACTATCCCCGACATATTGCTCAAGCATGTCTCGCCACTCAGCTGGGAGCACATAAATCTCACCGGCATCTATTCCTGGGACACCGAGCAGCAGATGCCCGAAGGCTTCAGGCCATTGCGACTTCCTGGAAGAATCCTCCGCGCTGCATGACGTTCCCGCTCCGTTCGGTCTTAGCGTACGATTTCGAGCAGCTCTTGTTCTGACCCCTAATAGCTATGGGCGGGAAGGGAGTTCGAGGGGCGGGGCTTTGGGGCGCCCTTCGTCCTGGACCGCGCCGCTCGATGCGGCGAGGGGCAGGCACACGGCCACCGGAGCTGACCGAACTCGCGGTTTCGCAAATGCAAAGGGACGCCCGACCTTACGGCCAGGCGTCCCTTCAGCAACAATAGATGCGATGCTTACGCCTTCAGCGCGGCCATCCTTTCTCCGAGCAGCCACAGGGCCTTGTTGAGCTTGATATCCTGATCGATGCCGTTGACGGCACGGGAGGTTGCACGGCGCGGCCTGCCGAGATCGTCGCGGCCGACGCCGCGCAAACCACCCTTGATCGCGTTCTCCTGCACCACGTTCCACGTCGTCCACAGATCGCTGGCGCGGTCGTCGTGACGGCGCGGGACAAGCAACTGCTCCGGCTTGATCGGCGTGGTCGTCTCGCCTTCATTGTCTCCAAAGCGGAGAACATGGGCGGCATCTGCCAGAATTCTCGCCTCCTCGGGGTTCATGCGCATGGTCGACCAATCCTGCGGAGCGGCAAGGGTGCGTTCGGCCTCACCGAGAACGCGATAGGTTCCCTCGATGACCTTGTGCTGCACGTCCCCGGAATGGCGGACCTTGATGGCGTCGATGGTGCCGGTCTGCGTCACGAGGGAATTGAGGCACCGCACCCGGAAAAGCCCGGCCATCAGTTCGTAGGCGCTGGTGCCGTCATTGGCGTTCTTCAGGAGGATTTCGCAGACGGTATCGCCGACATTATAGACCTTGCCGTCATCGACACGGCGCATTCGAATAAGGTGCTTGGTGAAATCGGCCTTGCCTTCGGTGCGGCTGCGGGACTGCTTGGCGCCGACCGGCATGAATCCCTCGTTCATGAGGCCGCGCAACACCTCGATGGTCGGGATGGGTTTGAAACGCTCGGACCGGCTCTCATGGGCGGTCACGGCAAAGATCGACGGCGCGATGCGGCGCATTTCGGTTTCGGTCAAGGCGCGGCCGGTGTCGAAACGGGCGGTCTCGGTGTAGATGCTCATTGTCTGTCTCCTGTTTTTCCCCGTTTCCCGAAGGGGAAGCCCCCTTGGGCGAAGCCTCCCCGGTCTTTCCGGGGGAATGGCCTCTGACATTCCCCCGGACGGAGCGGGGAGGGCGAAAGCCCGCCCTGCGGCGACGGCCGGTCGGGTCAAGGGGTCGTGACGGGGAAAAAACGGAAGGTTCGGCCGCAGGCGGAAAGCCGTTTTTTTGCCGGCGCGACAAGCGGCTGTGCCGCGCCTGCCCCTTGATCCGAACGGCCGGCGCTGTCATGGGGCGGAAACAGTGATGCGGCCCGTCGCCGGGCCTCAGTGCCGGGGGCATAGCCACCGACTGGACAAGCGATCGTCACCGGGATCGGCGGAGACGGCCGAAGGCCGGCTTCGTGCTTCGCATAGAGCGCGGCCGACCGGAACGGGCGGTGGCCGACAAATTGCGGTCAGGATGGTTTCTTCGAGAGGAGATTAAAGAGCTGCGCGATGACGTCGGTGGTGTAAACCTGTTCCCCGTCGCGCTCGTAGCTGGAATTCGAGATCCGGGACTCGACATAGACGAGATCGCCCGGCTCGACATTTTCTTCGATCCACTTGGCCTGCTTCCTGTCGAGGATCGTCACCTGTGCCCAGTCGGTGGCGGTTTTTCGATCGCCGTCGGCCTGCCATTCGCGATTGGTGGCGATGTTCACCTTTAGCACATTCTTGAGCTTTATAATGTTGCCGACGTGGCCAAGCAGGGTGTGCCGGTTGACAGTTCGCATGGATTTAAACCTTCCTTAACCGCTGAAATCCGGTTATTTGTGCAACTCGAACCAATGCCGCTCGGTTTGGCCAGAGGTGTCATTCTTGATGTCGAAGAAGTAAGGCTCTGACCTGAGCGGTCGAGACATGGAGACCGTTTGTATGCAGCTCCGCTGCCGATCAGAGTTATAGAGACCGTGCGTATTGCCCTGGCAAACGTTGACTGTCTTGACGCACAGATCGCCTTCCCTGGCGAAGCCGTTGCGGTCCCTGCTGCTCCCGACCTGATAGCCCTCCGGGCACTCCGCATATCTCTGATAGCCCGGCTCTCTCGTTCCTCCTTCCGGGCAGATCGGCCAGTCGAAGCCCGGTTTCTTCATCGCGGAGATCAGCCGGTTCATCGGCGGATGGCAGGCGGGCACGCCCCTCCAGGACGGGTTGGAAGACGAAGCACACAACAGAACCTCGCAGCCCCATTCGCTCGCTGTAGCGGGCGTGGGCAGGACGACGGCCGCCAGAAGGATTCCGGCGATGACGTTGGCAGGCGTGGCGTTGGCTGACATCGGCAACTCTCTCATCAAAAACACGAACGAGTAAACTATAGTTTATCCTATGGCACCGAGCAAACGCAAGAAGGCCGATACAGACCTTGGGACGATGATCCTGCGAAACATGGCGATCGTCATGGAGCGTGAGCGGGAGAAGCGCGGCCTGACGAAGAAGGAGTTGGTGAAGCTTTGCGAGATCACCACGCCTTATTATTTTAGGATTCTCGACGCTACGGCGAATCCGTCCCTTCAGGTCATCACGCGGATCAGCACCAATCTAAAGGTGCCTCTGCAAGATCTGATGCTCGGGATGAAATCGGACGACAGTTGAATCTCGCGGTTACCTCCGCCTCGATTGCCCCAATGATATCGTTGCGCACGACGTAAATTATAATTTATCGTCATCCATCATATTCACGGCTCGAACTTTGCGTTCGAGCCAATTGAGGGATGGCGAATTTTGAAACATCGGCTGATGTCGGCGCTGGTGTTCACAGCGTCAACCGCATGGGCTGCGGACAATCCGATGTGGCGTGGCGGTTTCACCTGGTCCTGCACATTTTCCTCGGTCATTCGATGCGAGCGAGCGACCGATTGCGCGTCGAGCGGGGAGGGCGGCAAGATCCAGATAGCCTATCGCGAGAACCAACTGGTCGACCCAGAAGGAAAGACCCATTCGATCAAGCGCCACTATGTGCAGATCGTCGCTGGCAGCCCTATCGGCAGCGAGGTGAAAATCGAACTCGATACAAACGAGGTCATCTGGCTGTCGCCGGCCGATGCGGCGGGGACATTTTCCGACAACTGGATCGGTGCGATGCTATCGCCGAAGGCCGGCGTGATCGTGCAGGAGCTTCGGCCGCTCATCTGCCAGCCGGTGAGATAGCGCGGTCGCCTCTAGTGGCTGTGCCAGCCGAGATCGGTGTGGGTGAAGTCGTCGCCTTTGTACGCAATGCGGGTTCGGTAAGCCCGTGCGCAAGCATAGGTGAAACAGTCGCCCATGTTCAGCTTGGCGGGATGGTTCATGATCTTGCCGAACAGCTGCGCGGCATCGAGGGCTTTGGCGCCCACGTCGCCAGAAATCATCGCCTCCTTGCAGTCGAGGTCGGATATGAACTGGTCGACAAGGCGCCGCGCCTTTTCCATCATTTCGGATGTGGCCGGCCTGTCACGACCAGAAGCTTCGGCGAGCCGGCGCGTGAGCGACAAGGTCGCCTCCATGCGCACGACCGCCGAGATGTAATAGGGGCCGCCATCCTCCTCAAGCCGATCGATCAAGGTAGCGGCATCCTCCTCCGCCGCGAGAATGGCGACAACGACCGAGGCATCGATAAAGAGCATCAGTCTTCGCCCCACATCTCATCGGTTTCCTGCTTGTGATCGCCAGGCGCAAAGGGTCCGACTTCGCGGGCCATTGCGAGGGACTTTGCCAGCCGCTCGCGGACCGGCAAAGCGGCCCGGCGTTTTGCGATCTCGTGTTTCAGAGCGTCCTTGACCGCATCCACCTTGCTGGATTTGGTGATGCTGATAAGCTCTTCCGTGAGCCGGTCGACCTCGGGGTCTTTGATATAGAGCGGCATGACAGCATATCCTTTCGAGGATATTATCATATCCTGCTTTTCATATCCTCGCTAGACAGAACTCCTTAAAGCGAAGAGTTGTGGTTTCCGCCACAGTCCGAATGGATCAACGCTCGTTGTTATCGTCCTCGTAGCGCGACCAGTCGTCCTCGGGTGTATAGTATTCGGCTGCGTCGTAGACTTGGGTCTTCTTATAGCGGTCACTCAGACCGACGACAGCTAGGCGCGAGAGCCCATTTATCTTTAGGCTGCATGCGACACATTCGAACTGATTTGGAAGATATTCCTGTGTTTCGATGATTTCCCCGTCGTCGAGCTTTTGTGTCGGAGGTGCAACGGGTTCGCCGACGACCAACGCTGTCGAGGAACAGGAAGGACAGTCGACGCGATGGCCGTTATGGCGCGTCGCCCAAATCTCCGCTTGCGCCTGGAGCGTCAAGCGTTCTCCTTCGGGCTTGCCTTTCCATACCTTGCTGTGGGCTTCGACATCACCTTTGACGGCTTTTGCGCTGTCATCGGCCGCTGCCTCGATAAGCTTTTTCGCGACCTTGGCTTCGTCCTCACCGAGGAACTCTGGCAGCGTCCCACCCATGGAGGTCAGGAGAACGTTACATATCTGGTAAAAGCGAGGCTGCCAGCTCGATCCCTTTACGCCTTCGAATGCGAGGTCTCCGGAATGAAGCTCGGCATTGCGCTTGCCTGTATGCACGACGCCGAAGCTTTCATGCTCCTTTGTGAACTCGGGCAGAATCGCAGAAAGGCGTTTAAAGACCTCGGTGATTGCGATCGACTTGGGCGAGAATTTCTCTTCGAACGGGGTAAAGCCGAGCGCGTGGTATAGGCTTGACCAACTTCGATCGGTGTCCGCCAAAAGCGCCGGGCTGATATTGGTAAGGGCGGCCCGGGCGAGGAATTCGAGAGCGAGGCTCGACCAGAGCGCATATTCCCATTCATCGCTATTATAGGTATCCATATGCTGGATGTACCGCTCCGCTTTCGCGTAGAGCGCTTCTGGATCGCAGGTCGCTGGAGTTGGGCCTGGCGTAACGGTCTGTTTCAATTAAGCGCTCCCAAATATACACGTTCAATGGATCGATCCTCCCGCCCCGAAGGGATGGGCGAGCGGGCATGGAGCATCCGCCAGTTGTCGATAACAAGCGTATCCCCTGGCAGCTGCAGGGACACCGAAAGAGGCTCTGCTTCTGCTAACCAGGAACGGACCGCGGCATCTGCAGTCTCTCCTATCCGACTTGCCGGCTTCAGGAAAATTTCATCCCATCTGAGAAGGCTATCGCCATCGGCACCTGCCTGAAGGAGTGGCAGGAGGTCGAAAGTGCCATTTCGCGGTCGGCGCGGCTTAAAGATGGCGCGGGCCAGCACGTTACGGCTGATGTCCTCGGTAAGCGTCCGGCCGTCCAGCATTAGCGTCGGGACATCTCGATAGCCCACTTTGCAACGAAGGATCAGATAGCGGGGTGGCACGCGCCAATGCGCAAGATCGGTGTGAAAGGGGAAGCGGTCCAGCCCAAAATTACCGCTATAGGTATTTGGTGTCGATGTTGCCTTCGGTTGAAGGGTTTGCACGAGACCACCTGCCCACGGTGTCAATGGAGTCCCAAGCGCATCTGCGACGTCGATGGTGTCCAGATTGGGCTCCAATTGAGAGAATAGAGCAAAGCCCTGAGCTTTTATGTCACGTTTTAGTTCGGGGACAATCACCTTGAACGCGCTCTCGATGGTCAAGCTTCGATATCATCGTTCATGCTAGCAACTTCTGCTTTTGAAACATAGCAACATTCGACAACCGGGGATTTCCTTGAACTGGAGGGCATACTCCCGTTTTCGCGCGCCGGCGAGACAATACTGGCCGCCTACTGCTTGCCGCCGGAGGACTAACCAAATACCAACTAAATCTCGACCGTAGAAATGTCATAACATCACATAAGTTTCATTATGGAACTAAGCTATTGATTCTATTACCTAGTAGGTGATTACGCTGAAGGTGGCAAACCCACATTCGTCCGTCGCTAGGACATAGTTATAACCGACATCCGTCTTGATGTAGGCCGTTGCGAGTTCGCGACGTCGTATCGCCTTCCACACCTGCACGTAGACCTCTTCGCCCTCGTCACCGCAAGGCTGAAGCAGCATAAGATGGCGTGCCGCCTCATACAGATACGCCTGCTTCTTCGCCTCGGATTCCGCACTAAGGTAATAGGCCCACAACAGGCATGCGCGGTGCTGGTGAGAGACGTTCGGCTCGTCCAACACGGGGATTGTTCAGGAGCCTGTCGCTTCACCAACACCATCGAGGGGTCGGTTGGGCGAGCAACACATTCCTCGCCTTCGCTCCGGTAGGCTCCCATGGAACTTACACGTCGATCCAGCCGTGCGGGACCGAGCGGGTGTCCGTTCTGCCGTTCCTTCATGTCGCACCGCTGGTTCCGTCACGTATTCCCGGCCGGTTTGAAAACCACGCGCACCTCAACTGTGGAATCGTATTCACCGCCACCTTGGAGGGGACGCTTCCATGAACGCTGAATCTATGAATCTCTATCGTGGCGCTCAAGTTTTTGAGGGGGGTCGACCACCAAGGGCGAAGTGCTGACGTTTCAGGGCGCCCGCGCTTGCGAATTGCACGATGGCCGGCCAACCAGTCGAGCCAGCGGCGGCAGACGATCCGGATCGTGTTCGGGCGATGCCATCTTCGATTCATCCGGTTTTCCGAAACGGTGATCAGTCCCATCTGCGCCGCGTCGCGGATCGCGTAGCGTGCGGTCGTGCATCCGACGCCTGCGCGAGCGGCTATTTCCGGTAGCGACATGCCGGAAAACCCATGGTCGATGACGGCGCGAGCGATAACAGCGAGAACCGCCAGCTTGCTGACGGTGAACATCCTGGCGATGCAGGTCGGAATGATGCAGTCCTTGGCGAGCGCGCGGCGGCGCAGCCAGCCCGCCGCTCGTTTGCCCTCGGGGATATTTAGCCGTCGGCGATTTGGTCGAATCGCGGAGGGGGCGACGGGACCAATCGGTCCCCTGCCCGGCCGGGGCTCCGTTCGAACCGTTCTGCGTTGATGCTCGATGATCGTCGCGAGATATTCCATCTCGTTGTCGACCACGAGTCCTTCTCCGTTCAAGATCCAGGCGGATTTCGCGCACTCGTCGATCTGCTGGAGGGTGCGCGCTGCAAGCAGGCGCGCCAATAGGTTCGGCCCATAGGCCGTCGGGGATGCGGCAAGCATGATCTCTCCTTATTATCGGCGGCGGAGAGAAACCCTGGGCGCAAGACGCACGTATTCGTGGCAAGAATTAACTTGCAGCGGCCTCTTCGATGTGCGAGAAAATCGGTGGCTATAAGACTTTCTGCACATCTTCGTGTGTCACTGAACCCGTCTCTCCGAGGCGGGTTTTATTTTGTCTACGGCATAGGGCCTCCTTGGCTCGTTCGCTGACATAGCGAGTCGCAAAGCTAATTATATTTTACGGACGAAACAAACATAAACCTACGCATGTCGTGAAAACGCCGCTTTTGACTCGTGTAGGGGTTGCGCGCGACATTGGGCTTGGCGGAAGATTCGCCCGGCCCGCTATCACCTCATCGACTGCACTTGCGCCGACATGCGCGCGCAACGGACAGAACGAACCATCACCCTCCTGGACGCTGGCGGCGCAGGGACGGTGAAAGGAAAGGATGACCGTAAATGGCCATTGAGAATGCCGCTGAGCTTGTGAAACTTCTCGCCGACGAATTTAACCGCCACGGAACCAAGCCTGACGAATTCGCCGAGTTGACTGGCATCTCTGAAGAACGTCTCGACCTTCTCCGGAAAGGAGCGTGGAACAAGCTGACGCTTCGGGAAATCGCGATCATCAGCGAGACCCTTCACGTCGATCTCTGGCGGCACTGATTATTCCTGTCTCAGCAACACGGAAGCGGGATGAACGAAGGTTCCATCCCAAAGGCCGTTTCGGCCTTCCTTTGCAGCCGATTCCGCGACTGCGTAGGCCGACGATACCGGCGCTCCGGAGGGGAATACGGCGGCAAACGCAGCGCCCGAGGATATGAGTGCGGTCCCGACGTCGACGGTCGTCCCATCGATCTCGGCCGCGCAGACGACGAAGGTGGCGCCGTCCTTGGCGTCGCCGAGCGGTTGGCAGCCGATGGAACCGGTCGAGAACAGTGCAGCAGTGGACGCGATGGAACGCATCCCGCAATCGACATCTTCTCCCTTGGGCGAGCGATCGGTCGTTCCACGAAGGCATGCCTGAACGCCGAACAGCCTGAACTTCCGGCTTTGATAGGCCCAAGTATCGCCCGTCTCAAAGGTGACGCCGGCCGGAAACGAGATGGTCTGCTCCTGCGCGACGGCAGACGAGGCGACCAGCACGGCTATGACAATCGAAAGCTCAATTCGCATTCTGGAATCCTATCGATCGTGAAAGAGACTGCGACGCCTCAAGGTCAGGGCGGCGGGAGCGGCCGTCCTGTGTCCGGCCGATCACGGCGAGGCCCAGGAAGACCATGCTGTCGTCGTCGTTCACGGTCTTGAACGGCTCGCCATTGCCTCCGACGAGGACGAAACAAGATGCCGGCATGGTCTGCCCATCGGCAGGCGCCAGCAGCAAGGTTTTGCAGAGGATGACGCTGGCCCGTTTGTTGTAGACCGCCTCGGTATAGTCACGCGCCGCCTCAGTGCAGCTCCATGTCTGCACCCGGTTATAGACGACGGTTTCGCTCGGGCAGGCGGTCAGGCCGCGCAAGGCGATCTTCTTGCCTGCGATCGTTCGATGAACCGGACCGTCGATCTCGACTTGTCCTTCCAGCCTCTCGACCGACCGCGCCGCAAGTTTCCCTTCGGCGTCGTAACGCTCCAGCACGAATGCCTTCGCGCCGTGCGCCGCGAACTGGCGGAGGTATTCGGGAGACGGTTCCGCATAGGGATCCTCGCCTTCTGCGACGGCGAAAGACACGCCTCCGAACAGCAGCAATCCAGCTAAGCCGAGAACTTTGAGTTGTTTGTGCAAAGCAGCCATGGCGATTTGTGAATTGACAGGGGAATCCGACACGAATTAACTATAGTTTATTCGCAAGTGCGGCAACCCGGATAAAAACATTGAAAACGACCCTGCTTATGCTCCTCATTTCGACGTCGGCGATGACCGCGCAAGCGTGCGAACCGGTTGATAGCGACAGCGTTCTGGAACTGGTGCGGACCATCGCCAATGAGGAAGAGCTGGACCCCGATCTGGCGCTCGCCGTGGTTGATGTCGAGAGTGCCGCGGGCAGGCACCAGGTCTCTGATGCAGGCGCCCTCGGCATCATGCAGTTAATGCCGGAAACCGCCTCCGACTATGGCGTGACGGACCGCTGCGATCCGGAGTCGAACATCCGCGCCGGCGTCCGCTACCTCAAGAAGCTCTACGGCGAGTTCGATGACCCCTTGCTGATGCTGGCCGCCTACAATGCCGGTCCGGAGCGCGTCTATCAGAAGGGCGGCATTCCCGAGTTCAACGAAACCACCCTCTACATCGCCAAGGTCATGAACCGCTGGACGCTGAACGCCAAGGCGTCAGCAGCGGAGGAAAAGCGCAGCGGAAGCAGCCTCTCCCGGAAAGAGACGGTCGCTCTCGCGCCCTCCCCATGGCGCGACCAACACGTCTGGACCTCCGATTAGCGCCGGTCCCCTCAACTTTATCCTCCCAAGATCAGAAGGACATTCGAATGACCATTTCCATTATGACGCCGCGCCCGCGCGGCAAGGCCCTCCTGTCATTGGCGCTACTTGCGACTTCCATCGCGCTGGTCCCGGAATTCGCCTATGCGCAGTCGGCAGCCCCGGTCGAAGGCATCCTCGAATGGTTCGTCGGCGTGCTGCAGGGCAATGTTGCGCGCTCGCTCGCGATCATCGCCGTCTGCTTCCTCGGGTTCCTGTTCCTGACCGGGCGCATGGCCTGGCAGGGCGCGATCTCCATCGTGATCGGCATCGCCATCATCTTCGGCGCCGCCGAGCTGGTCGATGCCATGAAGGCGGCGGGGGGCGTCTGACATGCGTGACGACGCTCCCGATGTTGAACCACTGATTCAGCCGCTGACCCGGCCGCCGATGTATTTCGGGGTCGACATCATCGTCTTCGTGATCAACGGCATCTGCGGGATCGTCCTCTTCATCGCATCGTCGAACTTCCTGGCGCCGCTGGTCGTCCTGCCGATCCATTTCATCGCCCTCTACCTCTGCCAGCGGGACATCCACATCGTCCGCGTGGCGCAGGTGTTCCTGTCGATGCGCCGGGCGATCCGTAACCGACGCTTCTGGAAAGCGGGGAGCTACGCCCCATGAACATCGTCAATCACGATCTGAAGTTCGGCCGCGAGCGCGCCCGTGATCTCGGGATCGGCACCCACGTTCCCTATCTCCGCCATGTCGACGAAGAAACGATCGTCAACAAGTCCGGCCTGCTGTTGCAAGTCATCCGGCTCTCCGGCCTGCCCTACCAGACCATGGATCAGGCGGAAATCAATGCCCGCCTCGCCAACCGCAACATGACGGTCCGCTCGCTCGGATCGTCACGTTTCGCGCTCTACGCCACCATCATCCGCCGACAGATCAAGCCGGCAATCGACGGCGGTTTCGACAACCCCTTCGCCGACGAGTTGAATGCCCGCTACATGGATGGGCTGCAGCACCGGACGATGTTCGTCAACGAACTGTACCTGACCGTCATTCGCCGGCCGATGACCGGCCGCGCCGGCAAGGTCGATCGCATGTTCGACGTCTTCCGCATGGCGGACAACGAGGTCGAAGCGCGAGGTGAAGCGCTACGCGACCTAAAGGACATGGTGTCCGGCATTGTCGGCGATTTCCGCTCCTACCGCCCGGAAGTCCTTTCCTGCGTCACCCGCGATGGTGGCCTCTATTCCGAACCGGCCGAGTTCTTCGCCAAGATCCTCGCCGCGGGCGATGAGCGGACGATGCCCCTCCCCCGCATGTCACTGGCCGATTACGTCGGGACCGGCCGGATCATGTTCGGCCGCAAGGCAACGGAAATCTGGTCCGCCGACGGCGCGACCTCCAAGGTCGCCGCCATGGTGTCGATCAAGGAATATCCGCCGATGACGACGCCCGGCCAGCTCGACGGACTGCTGCGCCTTCCTTACGAGTTCGTCGTCACACATTCCTTCGCCCCGGAGGACCGCACCACGGTCACCGAGGCGATCGCCACGATCAGCCGGCAGATTTCGAATTCCGACGATGGCGGCACGGCGGTCGAAGACGATATCGAAACGGCGCGCGACCGGCTGGCCTCGGGCGAAGTGGTGTTCGGCAAACATCACATGACGGTGGCGGTGCTTGAGCGCGACCTGCCGCGGCTCAACCGCGCCGTCGCAGACGTCACGGCGGAGCTGGCGCGCATGGGTGTGGTCGCCGTGCGCGAAGACCTCAATCAGGAAGCGGCCTGGTGGGCGCAACTGCCGACCAACTTTTCCTACATTGCCCGGCAGGGGTTAATCTCGTCGGTCAACTTCGCCGGCCTCTTCTCCGCGCACAATTTTCCGTCCGGGCAGACGCAAAAGGTCCATTGGGGCCTGCCGATCTCGCTGCTGGAGACTACCAGCCAGACCGCCTATTTCTTCAATTTCCATGAGGCAGATGTCGGCAACTTCACCGTCATCGGCCCGACCGGCTCGGGCAAGACGGTGGCGCTTTCCTTCCTTCTCGCCCAGGGCATGCGCGTTAACCCGCGGCCGCGCTGCGTCTTCATCGACAAGGATCGCGGTGGCGAGATCTTCGTGCGCGCTATGGGCGGGCGTTATGAGCGACTTTCGCCGGGCGAGCCGACCGGCTTTGCGCCGCTGCAGCTTGAAGACACGCCCGCCAACCGCAGCTTCGGCAAGACGCTGGTCTCTTATCTTGTCACACCGTCGGACCGGGTGCTGAATGCCGAGGAGATGGCGGTCATCTCCGATGCGGTCGACAGCATCTACACCGATTTCGAACGACCACAGCGGCGTCTCGACATGCTGGCGGAAGCGCTTCGCGGCAGGATGCGATCCGGCATTGGCGATCTCGCCGACCGGCTGAAGGAATGGACGACGGGCGACAAGGGCTGGCTGTTCAACAACCCGACCGACAGGCTGGATTTTGCCGGCTCGGTGATCGGCTTCGACATGACTGAGATCCTGTCCGACAAGCGCACGCGCTCGGCGGCGCTCCTCTATATGTTCCATCGTATTCAGGAGATCCTCGACGGCCGCCCCTCGATGATCTTCCTCGACGAAGGCTGGCGCCTGCTCGATGACGAGGTCTTCTCCGGCTTCATCAAGGATTGGCTGAAGACGATCCGCAAGATGAACGGCATAGTCGGCTTCGGCACACAGTCGGCCGCCGACGTGGTGCGTTCCGACCTGCGCAACACGATCATCGAACAGACGATGACCAACATCTTCTTCCCGAATGCGTCGGCCGACGAGGAGAGCTACCGCAAGGCGTTCGGCCTGTCGGAAAAGGAATTCCGCTTCGTGAAGCAGGCAGACAAGACGAGCCGCACCTTCCTCATCAAGCACGCCCAGGACTCGGTGATCGCGCGGCTCGATCTATCGGCGATGCCCGACCTGGTGAAGGTCTTGTCCGGGCGGCCGGAGACGGTGCGCGAGTGCCAGACGCTGCGCGAGACCTATGGCGACGAGCCGGCCGCGTGGCTCCCTCATTTCTGTGGCTGGACCATTCCGGAGGCGGCCGATGCGTAGAACGATCCTGCTCCTGCTTTCTGCCGCGCTCGTCACCGCACCGGCGCCAGCGGCATTCGCCGACATTCCGGTCATCGACGACGATGTGAAGGAAAAGCGGGCGGAGGATGAAGGACATTCCAAGCAGGACACCGAAACACAATCCGACCAGCTCGAAGAGCAAACGGTGACGAACTGCAACATCTCCCAGAAGGAAAAGAACCGCCGTCTCTACCGTTCGCCGGCGCAGGCGGTGAAGGAGGATGCCAAGAACGTTGAATTGATCAAGCATTATGCGGAAAAGTACAATGTTCCGGTTGGCCTTGCTTTGGCCGTTGCGCATGCGGAATCCGGCATCTCGACCTGCTCGGGCTCGCCGACCGGCGTGAAGGGCGTGATGCAGCTGACGAAGCGGACCGGCAAAGGCATGGGCTTCGACCGAGACATCAACGAGGAGAATATCGAGGGCGGCGTCAAATACCTCGGCATGGGCGTCAACAAGTGCGGCAGCACCGACTATGCCTGCCTCGCGTCCTGGTATAACGGCTCGACGGCGGCGGAGCAGAAGAATTGGGCCGGCAAGGTCGGCCGGAACCATGGCTGGTTTAATTCATTCGCCGGCGGCTCGAACATCGAGGACATCTCCTCGCCGTCCTATAAATCCTATGTCGATTACGGTTCCGGAGCGACCCGCAGTTCCAACAGAGCGGCGGCCGGCGCGGTCGACCGTGCCGTTTCGGGGATCGACGCAAGCACCGCACGCGTCCAGGAGGCGGGCCGTCGCATCGATGCGCTGTCGGCCTCGGTCGGCGCGTCGGAGATCTACCAGGATGCTTGGGACGACAACACGCAGGCCCGCGCCGTCAACGCCGAACTGCTGAACAACCTGATCATGGCCCGCAACCTGTTCAACGAGCTGCTGCAGGCGCGCATGCAGATGCGGCTTTCGAAGACGTCCGAAACAGCCAAGACCCTGAAATCCGACTCCAAGGTCAATCCTTACAGCTGCGATCCGGTCATCCTTGAACAGATGAAGGTGCCGCGTGAGGACTGGCCGAGCTGCGCCGTGGTCGCCGGCGCCGATGCGGAAACCTCGGTCATGTCATCGGGCGGGACGGATGGCGCGATCGGCAACAATCTTCTTTCCATCCAGAACGCCGCCAACGCGGCCGATTAAGGGGGTTCCCATGAACAAGCTGCTCATCGTCTCCGCCGCGCTTGCCTTCTCGACGCCGGCACTCGCGGACATTCCGGTGATCGACAACACCAATCTCGCCATCGCCAAGAAGAATGCGGAGAACACCGGCGAGATCATGAAGACCAACACCAACATTCTCGAAAAGACCAAGGAGATCCTCGGCGCGCTGTCAGGCAGCCGTGACGGCTCGATGGGCATCTCCACCACCGGCCTCGGCGGCAATATGTCGGTCTCGGCCGCACCGTCCTTCTCGTCGATCATGAACGGCGGCACGCTGTCCTTCGGCGGGCTCGGCCCCGATGCTCAGAATATCGCTGCGACGCTGATCAACGGCCTGCAGCTGGTGAAGCAGGTGAAGGCGATCGTCGAGGGCGAGGATGCCGGCGCGATGAACAATGCTTTTTCCGGCGCGGTCAACACCGTGGCACTGCTCTCGGCGCTGACGCAGCAGGCGACCAAGGGTGTGTCGCAGCGCGAACAAACGTTGCAGTCGGCCACCGGCCAGATCGGCTCGGCCGACGACGTGAAGGGCTCGGTCGATGCCAACACCCGCATGCAGCTGGAGACGGCGCGCACCATCAACGAACTGATCGGCGTCTCGAACGGCGCGGTCTCGGCGCTGAACACCGAGATGCAGATGCGGCTGACCCAGCAGTCGGAGACCGCCAAGATGCTGCAATACAAAGACGTCAACCCGTTCAAGTGAGGCCGCATGCGATTGCCCGTTGCCATCATGCTCTCCGGTCTCGCGCTTCTCGCCGGCTGCCAGACGAAAGGTGAGAAGAACGCCCCCTGCCCGCCGATCTCGGGCTATGTCGAGGCCGATGACCTGTGCGGTCCGGCCATGCCGGTCAATGACGCCTTCGCGCCCGTCCTGAAGGAATAGACGGATGGCGGCGACCACGATCATTTCGGACATCTTTGCCAAGCTCGACGCCATCGGTGAGACGTTCATCAAGAACGCCTATGACGGCCTCGCGCTGCAGGTGAATGTCCTGTTCGGGTCGATGCTGACACTTTATGTTTTGTGGTGGGGATACATGATCCTCGCCGGCCGCGACGGCTTCTCCGTGCCGGAAGCGGCCTGGCGGCTCGGCCGCGCCTTCTTCATCTATTATATGGCGACGAACTGGGGGGCATTCTCGGCCACGCTCTACAAGCTCGTCCAGGAGGTCCCCAATCTGATTTCCGACACGATCATCGAGTCGATCGCTGGCTCGGGTGGGGCGCTCGATGGCGGCACGGGCGACACGACGGGCGTGGTGAAGATCCTAGACGCCGTCTTTGAGACCGCAGGTAAGATTTACGAGCAGGTGGCGACCGGCACCTTCGAATATGTCGGCGCTCTGATCGGTGCGATCGTCTTTGTCGTCGCGATGATCTTCATCGCCGTCGCAGCGGCCGCGATTCTCGCCGCCAAGCTGATGCTGTTCATCACCCTGGCACTGGCGCCGGTGTTCATCATCCTGGCGCTCTACCGCTGGACCTTCCGCTTTACCGACGGCTGGCTCTTGTTGATGGTCAACCTGATGGTGACGCAGACCTTGATGATGGCGTTCCTCGCCTTCCTCTACCAACTCATCGAACTGGCGATCAACACGGCCAACAATACCGCTACGGAAAGCAAGCTCTCCTATGTCGCTCCGTTCGTGATCGTCTGCCTGCTCGGGATCGTCGTTTTTCGCTTCATCCCCTCCTTCGCCGCATCCATCGTTGGAGGCAGTGTTTTGGGGCAAGGCGATTCCGCCTTTATCGGCGGCCGGCGTTCGGTCGCCTATGCTGAACGCCAGGTCAGCGGACGCGCTCGGCTCCTGCGTGCCGGCCTTGGTCGTCGCCGTACATCGACGGATGTTCAGGCAGCTCGAGCCCGCGCAATCCAGCGAGAAACCGAAAAGAATGGGCAACTTTAGGGTAGTCTCTTATGCGCATTCTTGGTAACTATAATTTATCCGAAGGAGAATAGCCGTGGATCACCCTTGGCAAGATGACCGTCGGCGCTTCGCCGCCATGGACGCGCAAAACCGTCTCAACGAAGAGATGGCAGACAACGATCGCGCCGAGGCCAAGAAGGGCGGAGGTCTCGGCGTCCTGCTTTTCATCGGCGCCGTCATCTTCTTCAAACCGTTCGCCGAATATTGCATCGACCTCTACAACACGCTGGCCGGATATGCACAAAGCGTCGGCAGCATGTTCGGATTCTGAGCGGGAAACTTCTCCATGAAGAAAATCGCCTCGACCATGACTGCGGTCGGCCTGCTGCTCCCCGGAACGGCATGGTCCCAATCGCCAAGCTCGATCCTGCCTGTGCTGACCGGCGCATATGCACCGGTCGAAGGTGGCTGCGAAGCCGCGGCCGCCGCGTTTATCTATATCGAGGACAAGGGGATTGGCGCCAACAAGACCGCCGGGAAGGTTCTATCCGTCAAAAACGAGGGCAATTCCTATGTTCTCGATGTCCTATGGGTCGAGGCTGGCTCTGATGAATCAGACGGTGACCCCGACACGGTCCGCATCGAGGTGAAGGATGATCGCTCTTTCTACTTCTCCAATACGGCGTCGAAGAAAACGCTGATGAAGTGGTGCAGCTAGCTCTTCGGACGACTGCGCCACGGAGCTGAACGCGCTCCAGTAATCCAGGCAAACCAGCCCTCACCTCAGCACCGATTTGGCCGGTAGAGGTGATCGCTCGGCCTGACGAATAAACTATATTTAATTCCGTCGTACTTGGCGGTTTATCGGAAGCCCAAATGAGCAACGCAGATCCAACCGAACACACACCCGAAACTCCGCCGATCGACCTGACCGCCTACTGGAAAGCCGGCGCCTCTTGGGAGGCGGAGCTTTATCGCAAGGAGCGCCGCTCACGGAAAATTGCCTGGACGGTTGCGACAGTCGCCGGCATCTCCACGATGCTCAGCCTCTCGGCCCTCAACCTTCTCGTTCCTCTGAAGCAATTCGAGGCCGTGGTGGTGATCGCCGACAAGACCACCGGCTTCGTCGAGGTCGCCCGGTCCCTGAACGAGAGCAAGCTTTCCGAAAACGACGCGATCAAGACGGCGAACATCGTGCGCTACATCCGCGCGCGCGAGACCTACGATCCTCGGGCACTGAAGGACAATTACGATCTCGCCCAACTCTATTCGACGGGTCAGGCCTCGGCGGACTTGCGACACGAGTTCGAGCCGTCGAACCCGCAGTCGAAGGACAAGGTGCTCGGCCGCGACACGCGCATCGCTGTCACCATCAAGTCGGTCTCGTTCCTCAACGCCTCCACGGCGACCGTGCGCTTTTCGACGGAGACGCGGCGCGACAACACCCTTCGCCGCGAGCACTGGGTCTCGGTGGTCCGCTTCCGCTATACGACGGCGCCGCTGAAGAACGAATATCGCTTCGACAATCCTCTCGGCTTTCAGGTCGTCGAATACAGGCGCGACCAGGAATCGCTGCCCGAAGTCCTGCCGGCGGACAAGGCGGCACGCTGATGCGGAAATCCTTCCTTGCTCTCGCAACGCTCGCGCTGCTCGTCACAGCGATCACATCCACGGCGGCCGATCCTCGCATCCGCTACATCACCTTCAACAATAATTCCGTCGTGACCGTGCCGGCGGGGCTTGGCGTCTCGACGATGATCCAGCTCGGCAGCTCCGAGGTGATCGAGACGATCTCGGCCGGCGACACGGCCAGCTGGTCGATCGTCCCCAAGAAGGGCTCCGGCATCCTGTTCGTGAAGCCGTTGCGCGAGAATGCCGAAACGAACGTCAACATCGTCACCAACCAGCGCGTTTATGCCTTGCTGCTGAAAGGCTCGGCGGCGGCCGACCTGCGCGCGGCATTCCAGGTGCGGTTCAAATATCCGGACGAGGACGTCAACGCGCGGCTGCTGGCCGCCGCACAGGAAAGCGCCAAGGATCCGCTGCTCAAGGATCTCGATCCAGGCCGTCTGAACTACGACTATGTGTTCAAGGGCGATACCAGCCTGAAGCCGCGTGTCGCTTTCGACGACGGCACGCATATGTATCTGGAATTCCCCGACGAAATCCCCGCCATTTTCGTCGTCGAGGGCAAGCGTCAGGAATCGCTCGTCAACCTGCGCACCCAGGGCAAATACGTGGTGGTCGACAAGATCGCGGCGCAGTTCACGCTGCGCGCCGGCGACAAGTGGCTGTGCCTCTATAATCGGCAGGCCAATCGCCAATCCTTCGATCTCATCGAAGACGCCTACGGGCCGAAGCGCCTCGGCAGCAAAGAGGAGCGCCAGCGATGAGCAAGATCGATTTCGACCACCTCGACGGGCAAAGCAGCGTGGCGAGCGACCGCAACGGTCGCTTGGGCAAGCTCGCCCTCCCTCTCCTGCTTGTCGTCGGCGCCGGCATCCTCGCCTATGTTAACTGGCCGACCGGCCCGCAGACCTCCAATCTGACTGAGGGCACCGGCGAGACCTTCGAGACGTCGAACTCCAGCATCCGCGATTTCCCCGACGAGCCGGTGAAACAGGCGGCCGATCCGAACCTGGTGCAGATTCCGGTCGAAGAGAAGAAGCCGGTGGACTCCGCTACTGTCGACGTCACCGTCAATCAGGGTGACGATCTCGAAAAGTTGCACCAGATCGAAGAGGCGCGTCGTCGCGCCGAGGAGGAGCGGCTTCGGGCGGAAGAAGCGCGCCGGCGTGCCGAAGAGGATGCGAGGCTTGCCGCGCTGGAGGCCAAACGCCTGGAAGATGAAGAGAAGGCGCGCTGGGAACGGCTGCGCTCTGAACAGATCATCGTCGACGGTTCCGGCCGCGAAAGCCTGTCGGCCGGAGACCAGTCGGTGACGATCGCCGATGAGGGTCAGCTTGTCGCGGTTCCCGGCGCGGAGAGCGACGCCAACAAGGCGTTCCTCGCGCAGTCGGAAAAGCAGACCGCCGGCATCGTCAAGGCAACACGCTTCGACCGGACCGACGCGCTCGTCGCACAGGGCACGATGATTCGAGGGTTCCTGGAGACAGCGATCAACACGGACCTGCCGGGCATGGTGCGCGCCGTCGTGCGCGAGGATGTTCGGTCGCTCGACGGCGCTCGCGTCCTCATACCGAAAGGTTCCCGGCTGATCGGGGAATACAAGTCCGGCCTGGCGCGCGGCCAGAAGCGCATCTTCGTCGTCTGGTCCCGCGTCATTCGCTCCGATGGCCTTTCCGTCGAGATCGCGTCGCCCGGCGCCGACCGTCTCGGCCGCGCCGGGCTGACCGGCGAGATCGACACGCATTTCTGGGAGCGCTTCGGTTCCGCGATCATGCTGTCGGTCATCGGCGGCGCGGCGGAATATGTCTCGGCGCTCGGCGACACGGCGACGGAAAGCGCCCGTTCGATCTCGACGGTCGATCCGATCACCGGTGCGGTCACGACGATCACGACCGAGCCCAGCCGCACAGCCGCCGAGGCACGCTCGATCGCCGCGGAGAAGTCATCGGCGGTCCTTCAGGACATCGCCAATGAGGCGTTCAAGGAAAGCTCGAAGATCCCGCCGACGATCTATGTCGCCCAAGGCGAGTCGATCGTCGTCTATTTGCGCCGCGATCTCGACTTCTCCGTCTTCTACTCCGATCCGATCCGGCAGGAGATGATGCGGCTGAAGCGCGGCGGGCAAATCCGCCGCAACGTCGATCCGACGCCCTATTATCCGGTGGCCCCGGTTTACAAATGAAGCAGTTTCCGTTTCTCGACAAGGCGCTGGAGCGGCTGAAGCCTTTTCTCTCGGACGAGCACGTCTCGGAAATCTCGGTCAACCGGCCGGGCGAGCTGTTCGTTGAACGTCTCGGCGTCGGCGGCATGGAGCGTGTCGTCGATGCGCAGTTCTCTGCCGAATGGATAAGGACGCTCAGCGAGCGCGTCGCCGGCTCCACCAACCAGGTCGTCAACGACGAGCATCCCATCCTGTCGGCGTCGCTCCCGACCGGGGAGCGCTTCCAATGCGTCCTGCCGCCCACTGCACCCGATGGTGGCGCCATCTCGATCCGCAAGCAGGTGATCCACGACATTGGCCTGGACGTCTATAAAGACCGCGGTGCGTTCGAGGACACCAAGGTCGGACGCCAGCTCACGCTTTCGCCGGCCGAGGAAGAGCTTGCCGCGATGATGCAGGGCGATGTCGACGCGATGCTGTTTCTTCGGACGGCCGTGCGATCGCGGGTTTCGATCGCCGTCTCCGGCGGCACGTCGACCGGCAAGACCACCTTCCTCAATGCACTCCTGAAGGAAGTGCCGGACGAGGAACGCATCGTCACCATCGAGGACACCCGCGAGCTGAAGCCGATCACGCCGAATACGGTCACGCTGTTGGCCTCCAAGGGCGACCAGGGGCGTGCCAAGGTGACGCCGCAAGAATTGCTCGAAGCCTCGCTGCGCATGCGGCCGGATCGGTTGATGCTGGGTGAGCTGCGCGGCGCCGAAGCGTTTTCCTTCCTGCAGGCGATCAATACCGGCCACCCCGGCTCGTTGACGACGGTCCACGCCAACTCGGCGCGTTCGGCCTATGACCGTCTGGCGCTGATGGTGATGCAGAGCGGCGTTGTGCTCGAAAAGCAGGAGATCATCGACTACCTGAAGGAGGTCATTCCCGTAGTCGTCCAGCTGACGCGCCTTCCGGACGGCCGACGCGTCGTTTCGGAAATCGTCTTCACCAAGGGCGACACGCTATGAATCCGGCGATCCTGCTGTTCGGGTTGGTCATCGCTGGGGCTGCGGCCGCATTCGTCGCGTCCCTCGCCTATGCCGGTCTCTATTATGCCTTCGACAATTCAACCTGGATGTTGCGGGCCCTGCAGGACGATATGCTGGCGTCCTACAAGGCAGCACGCCTCGATCTCGCCGCCGGCGACTGGGATCGGCCGGCGATAGCGGCCGCGGCTGGTCTGCTTGCTGGCGGCGCCATGCTTGTCGCCGCCATGACGGGCAAGAAGAAGTCGACCGACGCCCGGTTTCTTAGCCCGCTGGAGGCGCGCGCCCTGGGCCTAACGCGCACCGGTGGCGTGTTCGTCGGCCGGATCGGCGGGAGCCTGATCAAGGTTCCGGGCGGCTTCACGCAGCGCGGCTCCGGTCGGCGGCGGTTCCTGAAGCCGATGCTGTTCGGCGGCAAGAAGCTCTGGATCGACGGCGATGACGTGGGCGGTTTCGTCATCGGCCCGCCCCGGTCGGGCAAAGGCGCCTCGCTTATCGTGCCGAATTGCCTGCTTTGGCCGGACAGCATCGTCGTGCTCGACATGCGCGGCGAGACCTATGAGGCTACGGCCGGTTTTCGCTCAAAATTCTCGCGCGTGCTGCGGTTCTCGCCGGCCGACGAAAACGGCGACACCGAATGCTATAATCCGCTCGACTTCGTCGCCATCGATCCCGACCAGCGCGATATCGATATCAATTCGATTGCCACCGCGATGCTGCCGACGCCGAAGGGCGATGCCTACTGGATCTCCGACGCCCGCGCCCTATTCGCCGGCGTCACCTCCTGGGTCTTGGAAAACCCGGATATTCTCGACAAGGACAAGAACCTCGGAACGGTTCTCAATGTCGTCGAGGGCGGCGATCAGCCGCTTCGCGAATGGCTCGAGGAGGTTGCCAATCCCGATCTTCGCGCGGCCTGGATCAGCCCCTTCACCTATACCACCCTCGCCCGCTTCGCCGTCATGGCCGGCAAGCAGTTCGACGGTGTCTATGGTTCGCTCGCCGCAGCGGTGCGACCGTTCAAGAACAATCGAATCCTGCGCGCGACGGCGCGATCGACATTCGACATCCGGGCCATGCGCCGCGAGAACATGAGCCTCTATCTTGATTTCCGTATCCAGCAGATCGCCTCAATCGGCCCGATCTTCAATGTGCTGATGGTCCAGTTCATGGACTACATGTCGCGCAACATGATGAAGCGCGGCGAGCGCCGCGTGCTGGTCCTGCTCGACGAGTTCCAGAATCTGGGAAAGCTGGAAAACGCATTGACCGTCGCGACGGTCCTTGGCGGCTATGGCATACCTTGCTGGTTCTTCGTGCAGTCGCTGCGCTCGATCGACAACGTCTATACCCGCGAAGGCCGGCAGACGCTGGTGAATTCCGCCCGCGCTCAGATCTTCCTCGGCGCGCAAGACCCGGAGGATCAGCGCTATGTGTCCCAGCTTCTCGGCGAGCGGAAGGAAGTTACGGTCGATAAGGCCGTTTCGACCGGCGTGACTCTGTTCGATCGCAAGGGTGCCACGATGTCCCACAAAACCGCGATGCGGCCCCTGATGCGCCCCGATGAATTGGGTTCGATGAACGAGACACGATGCATCATCAAGCTCCGAAATCAGCAGCCGATATTGGGCGTACGGAATTTCTATTATGCTGATAAGGAGCTTACGAAGCGCGCATGGCTGCAGATGCGAGCGCCATCAAAGGAAACGTCGGTTGAAGGCGTTGGCAATTTCGAGTTCGAAGTACCAGAGGCTGGGCCGTCTCCTGTCAGCGCTTCGCAGATCATATCGATACCCGGAGCAAAATTTGCTGCGAATAGCTCGGCGGTTCTCAGGAAGCCGCCGAGTCAATTGCAACCCGAGCAATTTCATGAACTGCCCGAGGGTGCCAATGAGACCCCGCGCCCCGGCCAGAACAGCGACCCGTCCTGCACAAGTCCAGCTCCGGACTTTAAATCGGCGTTGGACGCAAGCGCTCTACGAAAGGCCGGGGCAGACCAATCTATCGAGAAGATCTTGACCATATTCAAAAGCTCTCCCGCGAAGAAGCGGGCGGCGAAAAAGGTCCGGAAAGAGGTCACGCTCGCGCTTGCCGATGAATGATTTCGGCTTCACGCGGATTTGCTGAAACTGCTTCTGGTTGCTATCCCGGGTTAGCGAATATAGCTGCCGCCATTGACATCGAGGGTGGCACCGTTGAGCGACTCCTGAGAGTGACGCAACAAAAACGCGACAAGTTCAGCTATTTCGGATGCTTCGGCCATATCCCCTATTGGAATGTCCCCTACAGCTTCTCCCTTGTCATGGGCGGCGATGTATTTCTCTGCCATCTCCGTTCGGACGAGGCCAGGTGCGATAGACACCGCTATCACCCCCTCACGAGCGAAGCTTGAGGCGATGGATTTGGTGAGATTGATGAGCGCGGCCTTGGTCGCGCCATGAGGCAGTATGTCGGCGGCGGAGCCACGCTGACCGGCTTGGCCTGCCATGTTAATGATGCGCCCACCACCCTCGGTTCGAAAATGCCTGATCGCCTCCCTACAGAGATCGGCCGCAGCAAAGAGATTGAGTTGAAACTCCATTTGCCATGCGGCCTTCCAGGCCGCGGCTGAATTCTCTATCGGAATTTCGGTACGGATACCCGCATTGTTAATGACACCGTGAATACGTCCCGCGAAAGCAACCGCTTTCCGCCACAATGTGCATGGCCCCTCCGAAGTCGAAAGATCGGCTTGCACCATCAAGCCGTCGCCACCAATACGGGCCAATAGTGTCTCCGCCGCATCCTCGTCCTGGCAATAGTGGATGATTGGCCGCGCACCCTCCGAGGCGAGGCGCTCCACGATTGCCGCCCCTATGCCGCCCGACGCGCCGGTGACCAGGACTGTCTGACCACGCAAAGGCTTGCCCATATTTCGTTCCATAATAATGACACCTTCTCGAATTTCCACACACGCGTTGGACCACGAGAAAACACAATCGGCTGCCAAGTACCGCGGCGCGCCGCATGATCGGTTGAGGGGGGTTCATCGAAACAAATGACCGTCGACCGAAAACAGCCTGCGTAATCGTGGGATCTGTTGCGGGGGGAACAGGCCTCTATTTGGGAACGAAGGCACGACAAGATACGAAATCTAGCGAAACGAAACGAAACGCGAGCCACTAAGTCTTTGTTGAACAACGGAAAGTTTTTTCTCCCTCCGCCGAAGGACGGGAGTGATTTCAAAGAACTATTCAAACGAACGGCCGCGGCCGGAGCGGGACGGCCGCTTGGCAGCGATGGATTTCCAGCAGGACCATGGACGCCGGAGCTACTTGCAGAGGCGATTTCACAGATTGATGCCAACCGGATTGGGATCGACCTGCGCACGGTGCAACTTTGGTTTCAAGAGAACGACAAGGGAATCAGCACCGCCAACATTCGTTGGCTGGCAAGGATTTTTGGGTGCGATGATCCGGTCGCAACCAGCGAATGGCAGATGGAGTTGAGTGAGGCCCAATCTCGATTAACGGCCAAGAGGCGAGACGGGAGGAAAGCCGGAAGCAGCGTTGCACCGGAAGCCCCAGATATAGCACAAAATGCGACCGCCCCTGATGAGACGATGCCCTCGGTAGGGTTGGCAGGGGATGCGGACGCCAAGACGCCAGTTCGGCGTTTGGGTTTGGCGATGAGATCAGAGGCGCTTTTTAGCTCCGGCTCTCCCTTGAATTTGCCAGCGGCGGTGTTTGCGGGCGCCACCGCTCTTGGGTTTTTGTCCTATGTTACGGGGGTTCACAGCGCGAGTTACGACCGAATGGACGGGGTCGTTAAGCAGGTCGGGTTTCTCTGGGCGCCAAATTGGACATTCGTCTTCATGGTGTTCCTGCCACTATTCTTCGTGTTCGTGATAGAGCTTCTGGCCTTCTGGAAATTCGAGGGGCGTCTGAAGCTTGTCGCGCAGGCCGACGGGACGGACTCCCACGATGCTTGGGCGCGCAACGTAGAAAGCTCTTCCTCTACCTATTGGGCGGTTTTTCTGGTTTGCTTTGTATTCGCTGGGATTGTTCAGTGGATCGAAGTGTGTTTGATCCCGCTAATGAAAGGCGGCGGCGAATATGCCATGGACTGGGGAAAATTAGCGATCGTGCGCCCTGATGTCATATCAGTGCCGGAGGCGATGCTATTCACAGGGATTGCATATTTGTACATGGCGATCTCTTTCTATATTTTCTTTGCAGGCCTCATTTTGCTTTACACGATCGCTTATGATTTTTGCAAAATCAGAAAGAAACTGGAAACGCGACCTGAGGTGGATTGCCGATCCCAGCTCAACGAAGTCGGACTGACCCTGATCCGGGGAATTTTCAGGTGTACTGTTTTGGGGATTTTGGTCGCCATATGCATGAAGGGCCAAAGCTCGTACCTGACGTCGGCCGGCGAGAATATTGCGGCTTGGTTGATCAGAGATATGTCAGCGGCTATTTTTGGGCTCGACAATCTGAGCGGCACGATCGGCTATAGAATGCCGACGCACTACAGCAGCCTTCTTGTCGTTATTTCCACCTGCATCGTTTTTTTGTTTGGCGCCATCGGTTTGGGTATCGGAAACCGGTTTCGTGTACCTTTGTGGAAGATGTCGACGGTCGTAGCGTTGCTCGTTGCAGGCTACTTGTTGATCGGTGCTTTTTCTGGTTTTTCGATCCTTTTGGGCCTTGGAGTGCTTCTTGCGCTTTACGGCCTGTTTGATCCGGCGTTCGGCCGTTGGCGGGCGAGTGAAGTAGGGACCAATCTGAATGTTTCATAATTGGCTTGATCGTTGGGATGAGCGGCGGGCAAAGCGCGGTGAGGAAGGCAAGAAAGCAACGGTTTTCGCGCTCGACGCGGAACGGGCCTTTTCAGGCGCTGCGAAGATCGGGAGTATCGAGGAGTTTTGTCTTCTCGCCGACCAAGCCGTGGCTGATCAGACTTTCTTCGATGAGCCGACTAGGAGCGATCAAGGTTTTAAACGGCGAGATGGATGGCTCAAGTTTCCATCGGACACCCTGACCGACATCGACGAGAATAATGTCGTTTGGGCGAGGATCACCGAGAGTGGATCGCTCGACCGAGCGATGGTGGTTTTTCACCATTGGAATGCAAGTGCGCGGAATAATCAGCTTGCTAGGTTCTTTTCCAAGCGAGGCATAACGGTTGTGGAAATTGCTATGCCGTATCACCTCGAGCGCAGCCGTCCGGGGTCCACGCACGCCGACTACATGCTTAGCGCGAATCTCGGTCGAACGATCCAATCGATAAGGCAGGGGGTATGGGATGGGCGCAAACTCATTCGTTGGTTAAAGAGTGAAGGCTACAGAGAGATTTCTGTTCTCGGTATGAGCCTGGGCTCCTGGGTCGCAGGCCTCATCGCGGCGCACGACGCGACCGTTTCTAAGGCCTCGCTGTTTCTGGCGGCAGGAAGCCTCGCGGATATGGTTTGGACCGGCCGTGCCACGCGATCAATTCGAGAGAGCCTTGAACCGGATATTGAGCTTACTGATCTCAGGAGAGCCTGGGCGCCACTTAACATCGAGAATTACGCGGATCGTTTGGCACGACCGGATCTCATTCTTCACGTTGTGCTGGCGAAGAGAGATAAAGTGGTGTTGCCAGAGCTGTCGGAGAGGTTAATACAGAGGCTGACCTGCGCAGGCGCTAGACCAAGTATTTTGCAATTGAACTGTGGTCACTATTCACTCGCTATGCCGCCTTACATTCTGTCGGCGGGTTTGAGCTTGAAGCGGTTTCTGTCATTTTGATAGCCCTCGGTAAGCTATTGCCCCCGCTCCACCGGCGTACCTATGGTTCCTTTTGGCTTGACGGGGTTGGGATGTCCAAGAAATGGAGGGTCCAAAATAGGGGCGCCGCCCTTGACCTTCCAACACTAGGAATCGGTACGGTGCGCTCCATGTCATGATTCTCACGGACATGGAGTGCACTGTGTTTATTCAGCCCATCGACTACCTGCTTTTCATCTGGTTCGTCCTTTCAGGCTTGAGCACGGCATATGTTGCCTGGGATCAATTCAGGAACAATCCAGAACCGGCCGTGATGAAGTGGGGCTTCATCCTCGTCACGCTCTACCTCGGTCCAGTTGGACTGCTCCTTTACTGCAAATTCCGAGGCAATCCGCGCCCTGATTCCGAAATGATCTCGCCCCTCCATT
>VFQM010000308.1_pt1 | contig 56678 bp, 52 predicted proteins | sample 3512391 | NCBI WGS metagenome assembly VFQM01 (sample SAMN10412369, study PRJNA504923) | tailings metagenome | isolation source: Replicate 1 from Balatoc abandoned mine | place: Philippines | reverse complement strand
GCGAGACCTATGGCCACAGCCTTGTCGTCGATCCGTGGGGCGAGGTGCTGCTCGACATGGGCGGCGAGGATGCGGGGCTGGCCTTCTGCGACATCGACCTTGCCCGCATCAACGAAGTGCGCGCGCAGGTGCCCGCTCTTGCCAACCGCCGGGAAATCGCCACATCCTGATCTGCCATGATCGTCTATGACCTTGCCTGCCATGAAGGCCACCGGTTTGAAGGGTGGTTCGGATCCTCCGCCGATTACGAGGACCAGCGCGCGCGCGGGTTGCTGGCGTGCCCCTCGTGCGGCACCGCGGAGGTAAGCAAAGCCCCGATGGCTCCGGCAGTCCCCGCCAAGGGCAACAGCCGACAGGAGGTGCTCCCTCCCGAAACGCGCCCCATGGCCAACACCCCGATACCGCCCGAGATGCAGCAGGCGCTCGCCGCGCTCGCCAGGGCGCAGGCAGAGGCGCTCAGGAACAGCACATGGGTGGGTGACAAGTTCGCCGAGGAAACCCGCAAGATGCACTATGGTGAGCGTGACGAGGCGCCGATCCACGGGCAGGCGAGCCTTGCCGAGGCCAAGGCGCTGATCGAGGAGGGCGTGCCGGTCGCCCCGCTGCCGTTCCCGGTTGCGCCGCCCGAAAAGTTGAATTGAGTTGTAGGCCGGCGCTGCTAAGACACGCGCCGGGACCCCGTAGCTCAGCAGGATAGAGCATCAGATTCCTAATCTGAGGGCCGCGCGTTCGAATCGCGCCGGGGTCACCATCACCACTGCAGGCGCCGCCAGCGCCGCTCGGCGTCAAGCGAGAGGGCCAGCACACCGCTCGACATCACGGCCAGCAGCGCGCAGGTCGTGCCCCAGCCGCCCCAGTCGAACACCGCCGTCCCCGCCGCGCTCCCCAGCGCGCCGCCAACGAACATCGCGACGATGTAGGTGGTGGTAAGCCGGGTGCGGATTTCCGGGGCCAGGGTGAACATCGTCATGCGGCCGGTCACATCGATGGTCGGCCCGACCAGATTGGTGATGAACAGCGGCACCAGCACGCCCCAGATGCTGAAGCCTAGGGGGTAAAGGAGCGCGATGCCGGCGAATTGCACCACCGCCGCCGCCACTCGCGCGCGGCGCGGCCCGACCCGGTCCGCCCAGCGGCCAAGCCTCGGGGTGGTGAACACGCTGATGGCTGCAACGCCCGCCAGGTACCCCACCTCGTCGGTGCCATAGCCCATCATAGGGCCCGTCAGATGCAGCGCCAGCGCCAGCCAGGTGGCGGTGAAGATCGCGAAGTTGAGCCCCTGGATCGCCGCCGAGCGCAGCATGTCGGGATGGCGTGCGGCGAGCGTGACGACTGAGCCGATCAGCGCGCCGTATCCCGCCAGCGGCGGCTTGGGCGCCGCGCCCTCGCTCTTCATCGCGACCGGCAGGATTGCGGTCACTGCCGCCATCAGCGCGAGCGCCCCGACATAGACGGTGTGCCAGTCGGCCCGGGCGGCGATGATACCCGCACCCACCCGCGCCACCAGAATGCCGAAGATCACGGCCGCGGTCAGCTGCGCGGTGACCTGCCCGAGACGCTCGGGCGCGACCCGTTTCGAGGCGAAGGCCGGGATCAGATAGGGGGCGATGGTGACGAAGCCGAGCAGGGTCGAGGCGGCGGTGAAGCTGGCAAAGCCCGGTGCCAGCACCATGCCGCCAAGGCACAGCGTCTGCCCGGCCACGAAGATCAGGCACAGCCGCCGGTTGGGGTAGAAATCGCCGAGCGGCAGCAGCAGCAGGATGCCGAGCGCCAGCGCCAGCTGGTTCAGCGCCGGCACCAGCCCGATCTCGGCCGGACCGACACCGAAACCCTGCGCCACCTCGCCGATGATCGGGTGGATGTAATAGGCATTGGCCGTCACCACCGCAATGATGATCGCCAGCGCCCGCTCCTGCGTGCGGGTGAGGTAAGCCGGGGCGGGGGACGGTGCGGGCGCGGACGCGTTCACATCAGGAAGCCGGCCTTGCGGGCCATCGCGATCACCCCTTGCGAGAGCGTCTCGGGATGATCCTCCTGGCTGAAGTGGCCGCATTGCGGCAGCATCGCATGCGGTTGGCCCGCCGCGCCCTTGATCCGGCCCGACAGCAACGGCCCTGCCTTGCCCAGCACCGGGTCGTCCTCGCCGAACAGGGTGAGGAAGGGCTTGTCGAAGCTGGCAAGGCCCTCCCATGCGACGATGTTGTCGGCCACCCCGTCCTTGTCGTCCTCGACCGGCACCAGCTGCGGGAAGGCGCGCGCGCCCGCCTTGCTGGGCTCGTCCGGGAAGGGGGCGTCATAGGCGGCGACTTCCTCCGGGGTGAGGGGGGTCTGGCAGCCGCGGTCCATGATCCCGCCGATCCGGAAATCGGGCGATGACCGGGCGAATTCGCGCCATGCGAGAAAGCCCGGCGATGCCTTGCCGCCGCCGGTGGGGAGGAACGTGTTGCTGGCGACGACGAAGGCAAAGCGATCCGGCTCCTGCCCGACCATGCGCAGGCTCAGCAGTCCGCCCCAGTCCTGACAGAACAGCCCCGCGACCTCGGGCACCACCGCATTGCGCCACTGCCTCAGCCAGTCGACATGGCGGGCATAGGTGTAGAATCCTTGCTCCGTCGGCTTGTCGCTCTTGCCGAAGCCGATGAGGTCGGGCGCAAGGCAGCGGAAGCCCGCATCGACCAGCAGCGGGATCATCTTGCGGTAGAGATAGCTCCACGAAGGCTCGCCATGGAACAGCAGCAGCGGCGGGGCGTCCTGCGGCCCCTCGTCGAGATAGTGCATCCGCGCCGACAGACCATCGCCAAGATCGATGGTCAGCCAGTGCTCCGCGAAAGGATACCCCGGAAGGTTCGCAAAGCGCGCCGGATCGTGAGCGATGATGTCCATGAATTCTCTCCCTTCCTGCAAGCCGGTAGCACTTTGCAACGCAATTGCCAGCAGGCAAGTCCAATGCGGCCTTGCCGCGCCGCTTGGCAGCGCAGCCTGTTGCCGGAACCTGCGCATCAACCACCGGATTTCCGCGCATTGCATCGCATGGCTCTTGCAGCGGGACGGCAAGTGTGATTCTGTGGTTACAGCCCGCGAATGTCCGGGCGAGGGGATTTTCACGGCGATGCGCAGACCGGCCACGGAAAGCAGGGTAAAGCGGGTGGTGGCGCTTGGCGCACTGCTGCTGCTTTCGGGCTTCGCCGTCGCGGGGCCCACCGGGCTTCTGGCCTGGAGCGAGAACGCCGATGCCCTTCAGGAACGCCGCGCCGAAATCGCGGAGCTCTCCGCCAAGCGCGATGCCTTGCGCAACCGCGTGATGCTGCTCGATCCCGAAGCGGCCGACCCTGACCTTGCCAGCGAGTTGGTGCGCGATCAACTCGGCGTGATGCGCGAGGACGAGGTCGTGATCGAGCTCGAGGACGAGTAATCCCGCCCCTGCTTCCCGATTGCCCTGATTTCGTATGCGTGTGCGGTTTTCTGCAACGCCTTGCCGTTGCGTCAACCCCGATAGCCTGCCTATAGAGCGCATACTTGGACGGCGTTTCTCCTCCCCATGAGCGCGCCAGAGAGAGGGATACTTATCTTGGCCAAAAAGCCCGCAAAGGCAGCCGCTTCGGCTGCGGACGACGCTGATTTCATCCTGCATTCGCTACAAGACGCTTTCGAGGCGAAGAAGCGCTACGCCGCGTCGGAAGCCGAGATGCTGGAATTCTACCGCCAGATGCTGCTGATCCGCCGTTTCGAGGAGAAGGCGGGCCAGCTTTACGGGCTGGGGCTGATCGGCGGGTTCTGTCACCTCTACATCGGTCAGGAAGCGGTCGCGATCGGGCTTCAGTCGGCGCTCGATAGTGATCGCGACAGCGTGATCACCGGCTACCGCGATCATGGCCACATGCTCGCCTACGGGATCGATCCCAAGGTGATCATGGCCGAGCTGACGGGCCGCGCATCGGGCATTTCGCGCGGCAAGGGCGGGTCGATGCACATGTTCTCGACCGAGCACAAGTTCTACGGCGGCCACGGGATCGTCGGCGCGCAGGTGGCGCTGGGCGGCGGGCTGGCGCTCGCGCACCAGTACAACGCGGACGGCGGGCTGTGCCTTGCCTATTTCGGTGACGGTGCGGCGAACCAGGGGCAGGTCTACGAAACCTTCAACATGGCTGCCCTGTGGAAGCTGCCCATCGTGTTCGTGATCGAGAACAATGGCTATGCCATGGGCACGGCGGTCAAGCGCGGCTCGGCCGAGACCGAATTCTATCGCCGTGGCACCGCTTTCCGCATCCCCGGCATGAAGGTCAACGGGATGGACGTGCTTGAGGTGCGCGCTGCCGCAGAAGTCGCTTTTGCCCATGCGCGTGCCGGCAAGGGCCCGGTGCTGATGGAGTGCAACACCTATCGTTATCGGGGGCATTCCATGTCCGACCCGGCCAAGTACCGCACCCGCGAGGAAGTGCAGGAACAGCGCGAACATCACGATCCGATCGAAGGGCTGAAGAAGACCCTGATCGAGGCCGGCAAGACCGAGGACGAATTGAAGGCCATCGACAAGTCGATCCGCGCCGAGGTTGCGCTAGCGGCCGATTTCGCGGAGACCTCGCCCGAACCGGCGCCGGGCGAACTCTACACCGATGTTCTCGTGGAGGAGTATTGAGCCATGGGGATCGAACTGAAGATGCCGGCCCTCTCGCCGACGATGGAGCAGGGCACGCTCGCCAAGTGGCTGAAGCAGGAAGGCGACCGGATCGAGCCGGGCGACATCATCGCCGAGATCGAGACTGACAAGGCGACGATGGAATTCGAAGCCATCGATGAAGGCGTGCTCGAGAAGATCCTCGTGCCCGCCGGGACCGAGGACGTGGCGGTGGGCGCGGTGATCGCGCTGATTGCCGGGGAAGGGGAGGAGCCTGCCTCCGCGCCTGCGCCCGCCGATCCGGCACCGGCGCCCGTCGCCGACGAAGCGAAGGGCGAGGGCAATAGCGCCAAGCCCGCCGCCGAGCCGCTCAAGGCGAAGGCCGCGCCCTCACGCGATCCCGAGATACCCGAAGGCACCACCTTCACCAGCACCGCCGTACGCGAGGCGCTGCGCGATGCGATGGCCGAGGAAATGCGCCGCGACCCGCGCGTCTTCGTGATGGGTGAGGAAGTCGCCGAATATCAGGGCGCCTACAAGGTCACGCAAGGTCTGCTCGCCGAATTCGGCCCCAAGCGCGTGATCGACACGCCGATCACCGAATACGGCTTTGCCGGGATCGGCACCGGTGCGGCCATGGGCGGCCTCAGGCCGATCGTCGAGTTCATGACCTTCAACTTCGCGATGCAGGCGATCGACCACATCATCAACTCGGCCGCCAAGACCAACTACATGTCGGGCGGCCAGATGCGCTGCCCGATCGTGTTTCGCGGCCCCAATGGCGCGGCCTCGCGCGTGGGCGCGCAGCACTCGCAGAACTACGGCCCGTGGTACGCGAGCGTGCCGGGCCTGATCGTCATCGCCCCCTATGACAGCGCCGATGCCAAGGGCCTGATGAAGGCCGCGATCCGCTGCGAGGATCCGGTGGTGTTTCTCGAGAACGAGCTCGTCTACGGTCGCAGCTTCGATGTGCCCGATGTCGAGGACCACGTCCTGCCGATCGGCAAGGCACGGATCGTGCGCGAGGGGAAGGACGTCACCATCGTCACCTATTCGATCGGCGTCGGCCTCGCGCTTGATGCGGCAGCGACGCTGGCGGGCGAGGGCATCGATGCCGAGGTGATCGACCTTCGCACCCTGCGCCCGCTCGACAAGCAGACCGTCCTGACAAGTCTCGCCAAGACCAACCGCCTGATCGTGGCCGAGGAAGGCTGGCCGACCTGCTCGATCGCCTCCGAAATCGTCAGCATCTGCATGGAAGAGGGCTTCGACCATCTCGATGCGCCGGTCCTGCGCGTGTGCAACGAGGACGTTCCGCTGCCCTATGCCGCCAATCTCGAGAAGCTCGCCCTGATCGACGCCGACCGCATTGCGGCAGCGGCGCGCGCGGTGTGCTACCGCTGAGGTGAGGCCGACGGCACGCGTTAAGCGCGAATGCTGAGAATTTCTTAAGCCTTTCACGGCTACCCTGTGCCCCGCACAAGATGTGGAGTTTCGGGGTGGCTGTGAAAATCGGAGCGATTCAAGGTGCGCGCCGTCGCTGGTTGCGCGAGCTGCTGGCGGACCAGTCGGGCAGCACCTATGCCATGATGGCCGCGGCGATGATCCCGATGCTCGGTTTCGCCGGGATCGGCATCGACGTCAGCCGCACCTACATGGCCCAGTCGCGCCTTCAGAGCGCTGTCGACGCGGCCGTGCTGGCGGCAGTCAGAGCCGAACAGGTTCAGCCGGGCAGTGGCACTTCGCCGGGCACCGTGACCCTCTCCACCGTCAACAATTACATCGCCGCCAACATGCCGGCGCAATTTGCAGGCTCCACGCGGCAGACCCCGGTCCTGACGATCAACCGGACCGTCGAGGAACTCAACATCACTCTCACCGTCGAAGGAACGGTGCCGACGTCGATCATGCGGGTCTTCGGGTTCGAGACGCTGCCGATCCGGGCTCAGGCCGTGGGCGTGGCCGGCCGGACCCTGCCCCGCGCAGTCGAGGCGATGATGGTGCTCGACGTCACCGGCTCGATGGATAGCAACGGCGGGATGACGGCGCTGAAGTCGTCGATCAACGCCTTCCTCGATATCGTCTATGGCACCGGCCAGACCCGCTCGAACTTCGCTATCGGCATGATGCCGTACAATGTCGTCGTCAACGTGGGGCGTCTGCTCCCGTCCAGCCGGGTCCAGCAAATCAGTGGCTTCACCTCCAGGGGCGCCACCGACAACTGGGGTTGGAAGGGCTGCGTCTATGCCGACCCGACGCAGGTTTCGCTCAGTTCCAACATCGAGACGATCGATGCGAACACCTTCGACATGGGCAAGACGCTGCCTGGCGACACGGGCGTGCCCTTGGCGCGCCCGTTCATGTACCCGCCGATGTGGGTCAACAGCTTCCACCTGCAAGACAACCGCTACAAGCTGGGTGAGACCACCGCAGACGCTATCTCCGCCGCCAATGCCGAACCGATGCGCTCGGCGCTGGTTCGTCGGTACGGGGCGAACATTTGCCGCAACGCGTCCAATCAGGATATCACCTGCCCGACAAGCGGCACTTGGGCTGCCGGAACGATCGTGCACCCCGATCGGCTTCCGGACTATTCGGACTGGCAGAACCCCGTTCTCTACAACTCCACCGTCAAGCCGTCGAATGCCAACAACTTTGTGTCGCGCTCTCCCAATTACGTGTGCCCGACCGAAGCGCTGCCACTCAGCTACAACCGGTCCAAGTCGGATTACGCCAATTACGGCAACAACCTCCAGCCGCTGTTCAACATCGGCACCTGGCACAATCAGGCGATGACGTGGGGCTACCGCCTCATGACGCGCACCGACGTGTTCCCCCGCAACAGGCCGGCAAACATCCCGGTCCGCCAGGTCATGATCTTCATGACCGACGGGAACTTCGATTCGAACGACCTCGGTTCCACCGTGACGGGCCGGAGCCCGGAATTTTTGCGTGACACGGCCTATAGCGGCTATGCTTCCTATGCCGACAAGTGGCTGGTCAACCAGGACTTCGTGAACACCAGCACCGGAACGTCCAATGCCCGTGCCGCGCACCGCGACGCGACCGCGCTGCGCTTTGCCAAGACCTGCCAGGCAATGAAGCGCGACGGGATCGAGATCTACACCATCACTTTCGCCATCTCGAACAGTGCCGAAGGCAATGCGACGCGCGAAATGTTCAGGACCTGCGCAACCGACCGCACCACGCACTTCTTCGAGACCCAGAACACCAACGACCTGCGCCTCGCCTTCGCCACGATCGCGGCCGACCTCGTCGATGTGCACCTGCAGCAATGACCATGCCTGCCGCCCCCAATCTGCGCTCGGACGATCGCGGCATCGCCGCGGTCGAGTTCGCGATCATCGCCCCGGTGCTGATCCTGATCCTGTGCGGCTTCATGGAATATGCCTACGTTTCGTCGGCGAGAACCTCTCTCGAGGCGGCGACGATGCGCGCGGCACGGGCCGTGGCTGCCAGCAATTGCCCGGCCCAGCGGCCAGCGATCATGCAGACTGTCATCGACAACGCGATGGCCAGCACGCCGCGGGTCGAGGGCACCAGCATCGTGATCGTGACCAAGGCCTATTCCTCGCAGTTCAGCGATGTCGGCGAACCGGAACCCTTCAACGATGCCAACGGCAACAGCCAGTGGGATACGGGTGAGGTCTACACCGACATCAACGGCAACGGCCAGTGGGATGCCGACATGGGCACGACCGGCTCCATCGGCGGCGCAGGACAGGTCGTGAGCTACACCGCCACGATGCAGGTCGCCTCGCTGTTCAGCTTCATCAACCAGCGGTTCGGCGGTGGTCAGGCCTACCGGATCCAGGCCAGCACCGTGATCCGCAACGAGCCGATTTTCAGGACCACAGGGTGCACGTGATGGCGAAGCGTCGTTTCAACTGGCTGCGCGAGCTTGCGCGAGACGATCGCGGGGTGACGGTGGTGGAGTTCGGCCTGATGCTGCCGATCCTCACTTTCGTGGGTGCTGGCGGTCTTGAGCTCATCAACTTCGTGCTCGCCAACCAGAAGATCGAGCGGATCGCCTCGATCACCGCCGACAACGTCGCCCGCAACACCCTCGCCCCGAGCGAACGCAGCTTCGTCGACACCTTCGCGGGGGTCGAGGAGATTGCGGAACCCTTCGACTTCGGCGTCAACGGGCGGATCATCATGACCGGCGTGATCGGCGTGTCAGTCAATGGGGCGGTCGTCGGCAAGGTGGTGTGGCAGCGCTGCACCGGGCAGCTTACGGGGATTGTGAGCACGGTGGGCACGCAGCCAGCCAATCAGGCCCTGTGGGCCGAAGGTCCCAATGCCACGCTCCCCAACGGCGTCATTCCCTTGCAGAACCAGCTGGTGGTGATCTCCGAGGTTGCCTACCGCTACAGCCCGCTCATCAGTCTTGCCCAGCTGCGCGCGCCCACGGGCGGCGACATCATCCGGCAGCGTTCGATGTTCGTCAGCCGCGGTCAGGCCTTTCCCAACGTCACCCCGATCACCGGCGTCACTCCCGCAACCTGCTGACGTCTTGACACCTGACGCGTGATGAGCGCGTGGTGGCCGCCGTCATGGCCAGCAATTCCGCCGATCCGCTCCCGCCCGAAGCCGAACTGGCGCTTGCCTGGTGCCTTGCGCAAAGCCGCTTGCGGCTGCGCAGCGCGCTTGAGCTCGACCGGCGCCTCGCGCGGATTGTCGCACGCACCCATGAACCGATGCTCGGCCAGATGCGGCTTGCCTGGTGGCGAGAGGCGCTCGAGAAGCCCGTCGCCGAGCGGCCCCGGGGCGATACGGTGCTCGATGCGCTGGGCCTTCACTGGCAGGGCCGCGAGGCGTTGCTGGCGGCGATGGTGGACGGCTGGGAAGTGCTGGTCACCGCCGAATGTCTCGGTGCGGCTGAGGCGAAGCGGTTTGCCACGGGGCGCGGAGCCTTCTTCGCCGCGCTTGCCGATGATTCGGCCGCCCCGCCGCTCGCTGCCCGCCTGGCGGCTGCCGGGGAACGCTGGGCACTCGCCGACGCAGCTGCCGGCGTGTCCGATCCTGCCGAGCGGGGTGTCCTCGTGGAGGCCGGCCTCGCGCGGGGCAAGCCTGCCGCGGGATTGCCCCGCGCGTGGCGCGGACCTGCGGTGCTCGAGGCTTTGGCATGGCGTGCCCTGCGCCGCGGAGGCCGCCCGCTGATGGAGGGACGAGGCGCCCCGCTCGCAGCGTTCATGGCCGCTATCTTTCGCGCCTGATCGGTTGTAACGATTGGGCAGTTTAGCGGTTCGAAAGGGGGGCAGACCCTTGCGAGAGGCTGTGTTGGGAGCGATCGGCGGGCTGGTTCTTGCCGGGGTCGGCGTATTCTGGTGGCAAGGCCGCGCGGCGATCGAAACGGGAGCTCCTCCGCCCCCTGTGGCAGGTGCCGCCCCGGACCCGATGGCGCTCCCCAGCGCCGATCCCGGCAGCCTCACCGGCCCAGCACCGCCCGAAGTCAGCGACCTCAGCCGCGAGGAACAGCGTTTCTTCCGCTATGACCGCAACCGCGACCGGGCGATTACCCGCGACGAGATGCTGTCGACCCGCACCGAGGGGTTCCGCAAGCTCGACAAGGACGGGAACAACCTGCTGACCTTCGAGGAATGGGCAGTCACCACGGTCGACCGCTTCGCCAGCGCCGACAAGGACAGCGACGGGCGCCTCACCCCTCGTGAATTCGCCGTCACTGCACCCAAGCCGGCCCCGACAAAGAAGCCGGCCTGCAAGTGCTGAATGGTCAGGCGGGCACCGCTTCGCGGCGTTCGGCGATCCAGCGCGCCAGGTCGGCCTTGGCGCGCGCCGTGTAGGCCTCCTTGCGGACCTTCTTGCCGACCTCGTGCAAGGGCGGGAACAGGCCGAAATTGACGTTCATGGGCTGGAAGGTGTCGGCTTCGGCATCGCCGGTGATATGGCTGAGCAGCGCGCCCAGCGCCGTCGTTGCAGGGAGCGGCTGCCACGCGCGGCCCGCCAGTTCGGCCGCCGTTATCAACCCGGCAACGAGCCCGATGGCCGCGCTTTCGACATAGCCCTCGCAGCCCGTCACCTGCCCGGCAAAGCGGATATGCGGCGCGGCCTTGAGGCGCAGCTGGCGGTCAAGCACTTCGGGCGAGTTGAGGAAGGTGTTGCGGTGCAGCCCCCCGAGCCGCGCGAACTCGGCGTTCTCAAGCCCCGGAATGGTGCGGAACAGCTCCACTTGCGCCGCGTACTTCAGCTTGGTCTGGAAGCCGACCATGTTCCACAGCGTGCCGAGCTTGTTGTCCTGCCGCAGCTGCACCACTGCATAGGGCCAGCGGCCTTGCGGAAATTCGGGCGTCACGTCGAAGGGATTGTCGAGGCCGACGCCCTTCATCGGCCCGTAACGCAGTGTTTCAACCCCGCGCTCGGCCATCACCTCGATCGGCATGCAGCCGTCGAAATAGGGTGTGTCCTTCTCCCACTGCTTGAACGCGGTCTTGTCGCCCTCGATCAGCCCCTTGTGGAAGGCGAGATACTGCTCCTTGGTCATCGGGCAGTTGATGTAGTCGCCGCCTTCGTTCGACGCCTCGGTCGTCTTGTTCCAGCGCGACTGGATCCAGACCTTGCTCATGTCGATCGAATCGAAGTGGACGATCGGCGCGATGGCATCGAAGAAGGCGAGCCGTTCGGCGCCGGTGGCGCGCACGATGCTGCCCGCCAGCGCCTCGGCGGTGAGCGGTCCGGTAGCGACGATGGTCAGGCCCGCTTGCGGCAATTCGTCCACCCGCTCGCGCACGATGGTGACGTTGGGGTGCTGGGAGAGCGCCTTTTCGACCTCGGCCGAGAACACGTCCCGGTCGACCGCCATCGCGCTTCCCGCCGGCACCCGCGCCATGTGCCCGGCGCGCATCACGAGGCTATCGAGCTGCCGCATCTCGTGGTGCAGCAGGCCGACGGCGTTCTTCGTGTCATCGTCCGAACGGAAGGAGTTCGAGCAGACCAGCTCGGCAAGACCATCGGTCTGGTGCGCCGGGGTCATCTCCCCGCTCCCGCGCATCTCCGACAGACGCACTCTCGCGCCCGCTTGCGCCAGCTGCCACGCCGCCTCGCTGCCGGCGAGGCCGCCGCCGATGATGTGAACGTCGTGGGAAGTCGCGTATCGGGTCATGGTGAGGCGCGTAATTGCGTGATAGCTCCGCGGCAAGCCCGGATGGGTGCACAAGGGAAACGGGGGCGAAAATGGCAAGGCGCGCGCTGATTGAACAGAGGCCGTGGCTGCTGGCGAGCATCGCTGCTTCGGTTGCCTATTACTTCCTGCGCGACAATCCGGTGGGGGAGGGCACCTGGGGCCTTGCGCTGAAGGGCGCTTCGGTCGGCCTGCTGGCGCTTTATGTCTGGCTGCGCGTGCCGGGAGGACGGCGCGGCCGCGATGGTGCGCTGTTAACGGGCGCGCTGGTGCTGGCTTCGGCAGGGGACGTGGCGATCGAGCTCTATTTCATGGCGGGCGGCGCGTTCTTCGCAGCCGCGCATGTCGTCGCCGTGTGGCTCTATCTGCGCAACCGCCATCCGCGCCCCTCGCCGACGCAGAAGCTGGCGGGTGCAGCGCTGCTGCTGGGTACCCCTCTCGTAAGCTACGCGCTGAGCGGCGATGTGCAGATCGCGGTTTACGCCGCCTTCCTCGGCGCGATGGCCTCGGCGGCGTGGATGAGCCACTATCCCCGCTACCGGGTCGGCACGGGGGCTGTGCTGTTCGTGGTGAGCGACTGGCTGATCTTCTCGAGACTGGGCCCGCTCGACCTTGCCCCGCTGCCCGATCTGCTGATCTGGCCGCTCTATTATGCCGGACAGCTGATGATCGCGACCGGCATCGTGCAGTGCATGAGGGGCGAGCAGCCCGTCAGGTAGCGCGGCACTTGCGGCAGGACGCGTCGCGCGCGGAGCCGCCGGATGGTAAGCTGGCAGGCGCGAATCCGCGAGGTGCTTCGATGATCGACCACATGGGCTTTTCCGTCAGCGACATAGTACGCAGCCGCGCCTTCTACGATGCCGCGCTGGCGCCGCTCGGCCTTGAACTGCTTGTCACCGCAGGGCCCGAACAGACCGAGAGCGGCGGCACCGCGCACGGCTACGGCAGGGACGGCGTGCCGTTCTTCTGGATCGGCGACAACGAGGCCGTGGGCGAGGGGCTGCATGTCGCGCTCGTCGCTGAGAATCGCGCAGCGGTCGACGCATTCCACGCCGCCGCGCTCGCTGCAGGCGGTAGAGAACACGGCGCACCGGGGCTGCGTCCGCAATACGGGCCGGACTACTATGCGGCCTTCGTACTCGATCCCGACGGGGCGAACATCGAAGCGGTTTGCCACGCCCCGGCGTGAGGGCCTATTCCTCCGCAGCCTCGCCCGACATTTCGGCCGCGACCGCTTCCTCGGCCGGGTTCTCCGGCTCGGTCGTCTCGTCGATCAGCGCCGCGCCGACGATGTGCTCGCCCTTGGCAACGTCGAAGATGCGGATGCCTGATGACCCGCGCCCGGAGATCGAGAAGCCCTTGAGGCTCTCGAACCCGCCCTCGATGCAATGGCGGAAATCGACGGCGACGCGGATCAGCTTGGCCTGATCGGTCACCAGCATGAGCTGCGAGCCGTGCCGGACGGGGAAGCTCGCCACCACCGGGCCGTTGCGTTCGGGGTTGCTTTCGGGCGTGCCGATATTTGTGATCCCCTGACCACCGCGCGCCGTCTTGCGGTATTCGTAGGCCGAGGAGATCTTGCCATAGCCGTTGGCGGTGATGGTGAGGATGAACTCTTCGCCTTCCGCCATGGCCGCGACTTGCTCGGCGGGGAGGGTGGAGACGGCCTCGTTGTTCTTCCACGCCGCAGCGCGGACATAGGCTTCGCGCGTTTCCATGTCGGCGGTGAGGGGATCGAGCACCGCCATGCTGACGACCTTGCCGCCCTTCTTGAGGCTCATGCCGCGCACGCCGATGCCGGTGCGGCTCTTGGTCTCGCGCGCGTCGGTGGCGGCGAAGCGGATCGCCTTGCCGCTGTCGCTGGCGAGGAAGATTTCCTGCTCCTCGGTCAGCAATTGCACCCCGATCAGCCGGTCGCCCGATCCCTCGACGAAGCCCATCGCATATTTGCCCGCGGTCGGGATGTTGGCGAAGGCGTCCATCGAATTGCGGCGGACCATGCCCTGTTCGGTGGCGAAGACGATGTTGAGGTTCGCCCAGGTCTCCTCGTCCTCGGGCAAGGGGAGGACGTTGGTGACGCGCTCCTCGTCGCCCAGCGGCAGCAGGTTGACCATCGGGCGGCCCTTGGTCTGGGGGCCGCCTTCCGGCAGCTTCCACACCTTCATCCGGTAGACGCGGCCCGTATTGGTGAAGAACAGCACGGGGTTGTGGGTGGAGGTGACGAAGAGTTCGACGACCGCATCCTCGTCCTTCGTCGCCATGCCGCTGCGGCCCTTGCCACCGCGCGCCTGCGCCCTGAAGGTCGCCAGCGGGGTGCGCTTGATGTAGCCGCCGTGGGTGACGGTGACGACCATCTCCTCGCGCTCGATCAGGTCTTCGTCCTCGAGGCCATCCCAGGCGGGGGCGATCTCGGACAGGCGCGGGGTGGCGTAGGTCGCCTTGATCTCTTCCAGTTCGCCGCGCATCACGCCGTAGAGCTTGACGCGGTCGGCGAGGATCGAGAGATATTCCTCGATGGCGGCGGCGAGGCCCTTCAATTCATCGCCGATTTCGTCGCGGCCCAGTGCGGTGAGGCGGTGGAGGCGCAGTTCGAGGATCGCTTTCACCTGCCGTTCGGACAAAGTGTAGGTGCCGCCGCTTTCGTCATCGGACGGATCGATGGCTTCGACCAGACGGATATATTGCGCGATATCGCCGATCGGCCATTCCTTGGCGAGCAGCTTGGCCCGCGCCTCGGCCGGGTTGCGGGCGGTGCGGATCATCGCCACCACCTCGTCGAGATTCGAGACCGCGACGACGAGGCCGAGCAACAGGTGCGCCCGCTCGCGCGCCTTGTTCAATTCGAACTTGGTGCGGCGGGTGATCACTTCCTCGCGGAAGGCGATGAAGCTCTGCACGATGTCGCGCAGGGTCAGCGTTTCCGGGCGGCCGCCGCGGATCGCCAGCATGTTGGCGGGGAAGCTCGATTGCGCGGGGGTGTGCCGCCAGATCTGGTTGAGGACCACCTCAGGCGTCGCATCGCGCTTCAGGTCGATCACCACGCGAACGCCCTCGCGCGAGCTTTCGTCGCGGATGTCGCTGATGCCCTCGATCCGCTTCTCCTTGGCGGCCTCGGCGATCTTCTCGACGAGGTTGGACTTGCCGACCTGATAGGGGATCGAAGTGAAGACGATGCTCTCGCGCCCTTCGCTCTTGGCGCCGCGGGTGCTTTCGATCTCGTGGCGGCAGCGCATCAGAATCGAGCCGCGACCGGTGGTGTAGGCCATCCGCGCGCCGTGGGTGCCGAGGATCAGAGGGGCGGTGGGGAAATCGGGACCGGGGATGAACTTGATGAGCTCTTCGGACGTGATGTGCGGGTTCTCGATGAAGGCGAGGCACCCGTCGATCACTTCGCCAAGGTTGTGCGGCGGCACGTTGGTCGCCATGCCGACCGCGATCCCGCCCGCGCCGTTGACCAGCAGGTTGGGAAAGCGCGCCGGCAGCACAGTCGGCTCCTTGCGGCTGCCGTCATAGTTGTCGGCGAAATCGACCGTGTCCTTGTCGAGATCGTCAAGCAGGCTGTTCGCCACCCGCGCCAGCCGCGCTTCGGTATAACGCATCGAGGCCGGCGGATCGGGGTCCATCGAGCCGAAATTGCCCTGACCGTCGATCAGCGGCACACGCATCGACCAGTCCTGCGTCATCCGCGCGAGGGCATCATAGATCGCGCTGTCGCCGTGCGGGTGGTAGTTGCCCATCACGTCGCCGACGATCTTGGCGCTCTTGCGGTAAGGCCGACCAGCGACGAAGCCGCCTTCCTGGCTGGCAAACAGAATGCGGCGGTGCACCGGCTTCAACCCGTCGCGCACGTCCGGCAGCGCGCGGGAGACGATCACGCTCATCGCATAGTCGAGATAGCTCGTCTTCATCTCGTCGACGATGTCGATGCGGTCGAAACCGCCCATGGGTGCGGGCGGGGTGGAATCGAGGATGTCGCTGTCGTCGCTCAAGATCGGGGCCGTTTCTGTGTGTGTTCTGAAGCCGTGTGCGGCGGCCGGGCCATAGCAGGGCCGGCAGGTCCCCTCCATTTAGGCACATGCCCGGGGTTTCGCCACCTCGCCCCCGGAACACAGCGTGAACTGCGCGCTTTTTTCCACATTTGGTGACGCTGTCGGCGACGTGCCGCGCCCCGGGGCATTCAAAGCCCATTCAGCACGGCGCGCCTAGCGGGAATTGCAAATCCCGTGTGGGCGGTTCAAAGGCTCAGGCGGAATTCGCCGCAGCGCGTGTGTCCGCTCGGCTACTTGTGGAGGATGCAGTGACCAATATCTCTTCGCCCCGTCGTTCCGCCCGCCTTGCCCGGCACCTGGCGCTTGCCGTGGCGCTCGCTGGCGGCACCGCGCTTGTCGGCATGCCGGGGCTAACCGAACCGGCCCATGCCCAGAAGAAGCAGAAGGAAGACAAGCAGGCCGCCGGAAAGCCGGTCTATTCCAAGGAATTCGTGGCTGCCTACACACCCGTCGACAACGCCCTGAAGGCGCCCGGCGCCGATCTTGCGGCGATCAAGCCGCAGGTTCTCGCCCTGCTCCCGCTTGCGGTCTCGCCCGACGAAAAGATGGCGATCGGCGGGTTGGTCTTCAACGCGGGCATCACCGGCAAGGATCTCGCCCTTCAGCTTCAGGGCGCCGAGCTCATGCTGGAAAGCGGGAAGGTCAAGCCTGAAGACACGGGCCGTTTCAACGTGGTGGCCTTCCAGCTGGCCAACGAGCTCAAGCAGTACGGGAAGGCGCGCAGCTTTCTGCAGAAGGCGATCGACCTCAACTATGCCGCGGCGACTGTCAGCACATCCGACTTGCAGATGAACCTTGCCGAGCTCTATTTCGCCGAAGATCGCAACGTCGAGGGTCTCAAGTACCTGAGCGACGCGATCGCGGCGCGCAAGGCGAAGGGCGAAACGATCGATCCGCGCTGGTACAAGCGTGGGGTGTCGGTCGCCTACACCAACGAGATCGTCCCCCAGGTCTACGACTTCGTGAAGGCGTGGGTGGCCGATTATCCGGCGCCCGAAAACTGGCGCGACGCCGTCAACCTCACCCGGAACCTCAACGAGTTCGAAGGCCCGGTGCTGCTCGATCTGCTCCGCCTCGGCAAGCAGGTGGGTACGCTCAAGGACAAGAACGACTACATCTTCTACATCGAATCCGCCGATCCGCGCCGCCTGCCTTCCGAGGTGAAGTCAGTGATCGATGAGGCTTATGGCAGTGGCGCCATCCCCAAGGGCAGCGACAGCTGGGTCGAAGAGCAGTACAAGACCGTGAGCGGCCTGATCGTACAGGACAAGGCGGCGTTGCCCTCGCTGGAGCGTGACGCCAATGCGCCTGCGGCCAAGCTGCGCACGATCCTTGCCGCGGGCGACACCTTCCTCAGCTACGGCGAATACGCCAAGGCTGCGGGCTTCTACGAGCGCAGCCTTTCACTCCCCGATGTCGACCGGAACCTCGCTCTGACCCGTCTTGGTATCGCACAGATCGGCGCGGGCGACCTCGACGCCGCGCGCGCAACCTTTGCCAAGGTCGAAGGCCAGCGCGCCCCTGTCGCGATGCTGTGGAGCGCCTATGCCGAACAGCGGGCCGGCGCTGCAAGCGGCGGCTGATAGCGAGGAAACATCGCCAATCACGCAAGAGCGCCGGGGCTAGCGAACGCCCCGGCGCTCTTTTTTGTGAGGGGCCGTTCCGGAATTGCAACCGGCAGCGCGCTTGCGGGAGCAGCGCGCCGCGCCTAAATGGCTCGTCATGAACGACCTCGCCAGCACGCCCCAGCCGCCGATGCCCCCGGCAGATCGGCCCGCCCGCCAGCGCAAGCCCGACTGGATCCGCGTGCGCGCCCCGGTGAGCGAGGGCTACAACGAGACGCGCCGGTTAATGCGCGAACTCAATCTCCACACCGTGTGCGAGGAGGCCGCATGCCCGAACATCGGCGAGTGCTGGACCAAGAAGCACGCGACGGTGATGATCCTCGGCGATGTCTGCACCCGGGCCTGCGCCTTCTGCAACGTCAAGACCGGCATGCCCAAGGCGGTCGACCCGTTCGAGCCGGAAAACACCGCCATCGCCGCGGCCAAGATGGGGCTGGAACACATCGTCATCACCAGCGTCGACCGCGATGACCTGCCCGATGGCGGCGCGAGCCAGTTCGTCAAGGTGATCGAGGCGCTGCGCCGCAACACTCCCAACACCACGATCGAGATTCTCACCCCCGACTTCCGCGGCAAGATGCGCCGCGCGGTCGAGATGATCTGCGAGGCGGGGCCCGACGTCTACAACCACAATCTCGAAACCGTGCCGCGGCTCTACCCCACCATCCGCCCGGGCGCGCGCTACTATGCATCGCTCCGACTGCTGGAGGAGGTGAAGGCGCACAACCCGCTGATCTTCACCAAGTCGGGGATCATGCTGGGTCTCGGCGAGCAGCGTCTGGAAGTCCATCAGGTGATGGACGACATGCGCTCGGCCGAGGTCGATTTCATCACCATGGGCCAGTACCTTCAGCCGACTCCCAAGCACGCTGCGGTCGAGGAATTCGTCACCCCCAAGGCCTTCGCCGCCTATGGTGCGATTGCCCGGGCGAAGGGCTTCCTGCAGGTCGCCTCCAGCCCGCTTACCCGTTCGAGCTATCACGCTGGCGAGGATTTCGCGAAGATGCGCGCCGCCCGGGAAGAGAAGCTTGCGCGCGATGCAGCGCGTTCGGGGGCCAAGGCCAAGGCCTGATGCCCGGCATCCGCGAAACCCGCCGCCTGCCCTACAGTGCGGAGCAGATGTTCGATCTGGTCGCGGACGTCGCCCGCTATGGCGAATTCCTGCCCTGGGTGATCGCCACAAGGGTGCGCTCCAACTCCGATACCGAAATGGTCGCGGACATGGTGGTGGGCTTCAAGGCGATCCGTGAAAGCTTCACCTCGCGGGTGAGGAAGTCGCGGCCCTACGAGATCGACGTGCACTACGTCGACGGGCCGCTCAGCGATCTCGACAATGTCTGGACCTTCCGCGCAATCGACGATCGCACCTGCGAGATCGATTTCCTCGTCGACTTCACCTTCAAGAACCGCCTGTTCGAGAAGATCGCAGGCCAGTATTTCGACAAGGCCTTTCGCAAGATGGTCGAGGCCTTCGAGGCACGCGCCGCGCAGCTTTACGGCAGCAGCAGTTCGAGCGCGCAGAGCGTCGCCTGACGCCTGATCTCGGCGCGGCCGCCCGGCCCCTCGCCGCCGTCGAAGAACCTGAGTTCGCCCTCCGGCTCTCCGCTTTCGCCGCGCACTACTCGCGCGAATACGACCGTCCCGACAGGCTTCAGCGCGGTGCCGCCGCCGGGTCCCGCGACGCCGCTGATAGCCACCGCGACGTCGGCTTTTGATCGGTCAAGCGCGCCCTTGGCCATCGCCCAGGCACAGGCGATCGACACCGCGCCGAAGGTCTCGATGATGTCGCTGGCGACGCCCAGCATTTCTATCTTGGCCTCGTTCGAATAGGTCACGAAGCCGCGGTCGAGCACCGCTGAAGACCCGGCGATCTCGGTGATCGCGCCGGCCACCAGGCCGCCCGTGCAGCTTTCCGCCGTGGCGAGCTTGCGGCCTGCGGCCGCGTTTTCGGCAACCACGCGGGCCGCCAGCGCGGCGATGTCATCGGGCAGGAGCGAGTGGGCCATGCCGCTTACCGCCCGGAGGCTTTGGTAGCGGCGGCAGGGCAGACCGGCGGGTTCTTGATGTCGGCGAGTTCGACGACGAAGGCGATCAGCCCGCCGACATTCTCGCTCGGCAAGGGGCTCAGCAGTTCCAGCCCGCGCTCGATCTTGCCGCAGCTGTCACCCTTGATCTCCTCGGCGATCATCTGTCCCACCAGCGCATCGACAAAGGGGCGCAGTGCGTCTTCGGGCATGGCGGTGAGCATCGCCTGCATGTCCATGCCGCCCTGCGCTTCGCCTTCGCCTTGCTGTTCCATGAAGGTCTTGAGGAAGCGGAAGGCGCCGGGCCAGGCCTTGTTCTGCCCGGTGCGGAAGCCGGAGACCCACGCCTCGCCGCGCTTGGCGACGAAGCCCTCGCGCGACAGGCGGTTGGCACAGGCGGTGCGTGCCGCGTCATAAGCGATCGGCATGGCGTAGACGACCGCGTCCGAAAGGTCGGCCGGCGCGACGCAAGGCTGCTGCTGGGCCTGTGCAGCGGTGGCCGAAGCAAGGGCAGTGAAGGCGAGGACGGGGGCGACAAGGCGGCTGCGACGGGTCATGGAAGGCTCCTCATGCGGTGCGGGTGACAAGGACGATGGCCTGTGCGGCGATACCCTCGCCGCGGCCGGTGAAGCCGAGTTTTTCGGTGGTTGTGGCCTTGATGCTGACCGCTCCTTCATCAAGCCCCATCAGCCGCGCCACTTCGGCACGCATGGCGGGGCGATGGGGGCCGATCTTCGGGGCCTCGCAGATCACGGTGAGGTCGATATTGGCGACGGCATAGCCAGCCGCACGCGCCAAGCCGACGGCATGTTCGAGAAACCGCCCCGAGCGCGCGCCGCGCCATTGCGGGTCGCTGGGCGGGAAGTGGGTGCCGATGTCGCCCTCGCCGACCGCGCCGAGCACGGCGTCGGTGATCGCGTGGAGGGCGACATCGGCATCGGAATGCCCGGCAAGGCCCTTGTCGTGCGGGATCAGCACCCCGCCCAGCCACAATTCCTCGCCTTCCTCCAGCCGGTGGACGTCGTAGCCCTGACCGATGCGGAAGGCGGGAGCGGTTGTCTGGTCCATCAAGTCCTCGGCAAAGGTGATCTTCTTCAGGCGCTCGTCCCCATCGACCAGCGCGACTGAACCATTGCTGGCCATCAGCACCTGCGCATCGTCGCCCGCGTCAGGATCGCCAGTCCATGCGCGATGGGCGGCGAGGATCGCCGGGTAGCGGAAGGCTTGGGGCGTTTGCACCCGACGCAGCATTTCGCGCTCCGCCTTGCCCGCCATGACCCCGCCTTTGCCTGCCACCGCGATGCTGTCGACCACGGGGAGCACCGGGATCGCGCCGGGGTGGGCATCGAGCGCCGCCAGCAACCGGGCGATCACCGCTTCCGGCAGGTCGGGGCGGGCCGCATCGTGGATCAGCACCCGCTCCGGCGCGGACTCGGCCAGCGCCTCAAGCCCGTTGCGCACCGATTCCTGCCGGGTTGCGCCGCCGTGAACGAACCGGACCCCGGCACACCCGGCCAGGGCCGCTTCGACGGCGGCCTGCGCATCGGGGGAGACGACCACGATGATACTGTCCGCACCTGCGTGCGCAAGCGCCTCGACCGACCAGCGGATCAGCGGCTTGCCGCGCCACATCCGGAACTGCTTGGGGATGTCACCGCCGACCCGCAGACCCTTGCCCGCGGCCACCACGATTGCCGCAAATGGGGGGAGGGGGGAGGGGCCGACCATCGGGGCCTTCGCTTAGGCACTGGACGGGCTTTCGGCAATCCACTAAGCGCTTGCCCATTATTTAGGCACACCCCCCTCATGACGACGCTTCCTCCTCCGCCGGCGCTCCGGCCCATCGCCATCGGTCCCGTCACCGTGGCCGAGCCGGTCGTGCTCGCGCCGATGACGGGCGTCACCGACATGCCGTTCCGCACGCTGGTGCGCCGCTATGGCTCCGGGCTCAACGTCACCGAGATGGTGGCGAGCGAGGCGGCAATCCGCGAAACCCGCGTCAGCACGCAGAAGACTGCGTGGGATCGGATCGAGGAACCGGTCTCGATGCAACTTGTCGGCTGCGACCCGGCGTCGATGGCAGAGGCGGCGAAGATCCAGGAAGGCAATGGCGCGGCGATCATCGACATCAATTTCGGCTGCCCGGTGCGCAAGGTCGTCGGCCAGTTCGCGGGCAGCGCGCTGATGCGCGAAGTGCCGCTCGCGGTGCGGCTGATGGAAGCGACCGTCAAGGCGGTGAAGGTGCCGGTCACCGTCAAGATGCGCATGGGCTGGGATCACAACAGCCTCAACGCTCCCGAACTCGCGCGCATGGCGGAAGACCTCGGCGTGAAGATGATCACCGTCCATGGCCGCACCCGCAACCAGATGTACAAGGGGAGCGCCGACTGGGCCTTCGTCGCCCGCGTCAAGGAGGCCGTCAGCATCCCCGTCATCGTCAACGGCGACATCTGCACCATTGCAGACGCCGCCAAGGCGCTCGAACAATCGGGAGCCGACGGGCTGATGATCGGGCGCGGGGCCTATGGCAAGCCGTGGCTTTTGGGGCAGGTCATGCACTGGTGGCGCACCGGCGAAGCGCGGGCGACGCCGGGTATTGACGAGCAATATGCCGTGGTGGTCGAACACTATAACCGCATGCTCGATCACTACGGGCGCGATACGGGCGTCAAAATGGCAAGGAAGCACCTTGGTTGGTACACCAAGGGCCTTCACGGCTCGGCCGAGTTCCGCAACCAGGTCAACTTCATCGACGATGCCGATCAGGTGCTCGGCGAGATCGAGCGCTTCTATGCGCCGTTCCTGATGCAGCAGGCTGCCTGAGCGTGGCGAGCATACCCGTCGAACCGCAGGGCGATGACCGGCGTCCCGATGCCCGCACGCAGCTTGCCAGCCTGATCTTCGCGGTGGTGCTGATCGACCGCGAGGGGCGCATTGCCGAAGTCAACCATGCCGCCGAGGACCTGCTCGGCACCAGCGCAGTGCGCCTGATCGGCACCCGCCTGACCGAGCGGATCGGACAGCTCGATCCGCGGGTGGAAGCGCGACTTCTGGCGGACGACGAGGCGCTGGTGGCGCGCGACCTTGCGATCCGCGTCGGCGAACACGAAACCCGCGTCAACCTCACCGCGTCTCCGCTCGGCAGCCATCCGGGCTGGCGGGTGGTGACGCTCTCGCAGATCGGACACGACGAAAGCGCCAATCCTGCGGGCGGCGAGGCGATGCTCGGCGCGCCTGCGGTGCTGGCGCACGAGATCAAGAACCCCCTCGCCGCGATCCGCGGGGCGGGGCAGCTGGTGGCGCGCAAGCTCCCCCATGCCGACAAGAAGCTGGCGCGGATGATCACCGACGAGGTCGACCGCATCGCCCGCCTGATCGACCGGATGCAGCAGCTTGGCAGCACCCGCACCGGCCCGGTGGAGGCGTGCAACCCGCACGAGGCGATCCGCGCCGCGGTCGCCACGATGCGCGCGGCGAATGGCACCCATGGCGAGTTCGAGATTCGCGAGGAGTTCGACCCTTCGCTGCCGCCGGTGCTCGCCAACCGCGATGCGCTCGAACAGGTGCTCATCAACCTGATCTCCAACGCCCGCGATGCGGCGCTGGCCGGCGGCGAGCGGGCGGTGGTGACGGTGCAGACCCGGTTCGTCAGCGGCCTTGCCTTCAGCGCGATCCGCAACGGGCGCGCGGTGCCGCTGCCGATCGAGATCACCGTCTCCGACAATGGCCGCGGCATCGATCCGGCCTTGCGCGATCACGTGTTCGAGCCCTTCGTCTCCTCCAAGCCTTCCGGGCAAGGCCTCGGCCTGTCGCTGGTGAGGAAGCTGGTGCGCGACATGAACGGAAACGTCAGCCACGATCGCGACTTGCGCGCGGGGCTGACCCACTTCCGCCTGCATCTGCCGCAGTCACCGGATGCGGTCTGATTCGATGCCGACCACGCACCCGATCCTGCTGGTAGAGGACGACATCGCCATCGCGACGGTGATCATCGCCGCGCTCGAGGACGAGGGCTTCACCATCGCCCATTGCACCGGCATCGCCGCGCGCGACAGGCAGCTTGAACAGCGTCGCTTCGGGGTGATGCTGACCGACGTCATCCTCGAGGACGGCGACGGGCTCGCCAGCCTTGCGGCCGTGCGCGAGAAAGCGCCGGACATGCCGGTGATCGTGCTTTCGGCGCAGAACACGCTCGATACCGCGGTGCGGGCGAGCGAGAGCGATGCGTTCGAATACTTCCCCAAGCCCTTCGATCTCGATGAACTGGTCCATGCCGTTCGCCAGGCGGCAGGCGCGCGCGCGGCGGCGGCTGACGAGGTTCACAGCGCCATGCCGGGCACAGAGGGCGGCGAGAAGATGCCGCTGGTCGGGCGCAGTCCGGCGATGCAGGGCGTCTATCGGATGATCACGCGCGTGCTGCGCAACGATCTCACTGTGCTCGTCACCGGCGAGAGCGGCACGGGCAAGGAGCTGGTCGCCGAGGCGATCCACGAGCTCGGCAATCGCCGCACCGGGCCTTTCGTCGCGGTCAACACCGCGGCAATTCCCGCCGATCTGGTCGAGAGCGAGCTGTTCGGCCACGAAAAGGGTGCCTTCACCGGCGCTATCGCGCAAGCGATCGGCAAGTTCGAACAGGCCAATGGCGGGACGCTGTTCCTCGACGAGATCGGCGACATGCCGGCCGAGGCGCAGACCCGGCTGCTGCGCGCGCTGCAATCTGGGCGGATCCGCCGCGTGGGCGGGCGGCAGGAGATCGCGGTCAATGTCCGCATCATCGCCGCCACCAACCGCGACCTCACCCCGATGATCGCTGCCGGCACCTTCCGCGAGGATCTGTTCTACCGCCTCAATGTGGTGCCGATCGTCCTGCCCCCCTTGCGCGAGCGGCGCGAGGATATCGCCGCGCTCGCCCAGCATTTCCTCGTGCTCGCCGCCGAGGACGGGCTGCCGCGCCGGGTGCTGACCGCCGAGGCAATCGAACGGCTCGAGGCGCGCAACTGGCGCGGCAACGTGCGCGAACTGCGCAACGTGGTCTATCGCCTCGCGCTGATGGCCCGCGAGGAGCGCATCGACAGCGACAGCGTCCTCGATATCATCGGTCCCGAGATGACTCCGGCGAGCGTGCCGCAGGAGGGCGGGCAGGGCGGCTTCGGCGCGGCCTTGGCGGGCTGGCTCACCGCCGAGAACCCGCCGGCAGGCAGCCTCTATCACCGCGCGCTGGCCGCATTCGAGAAGCCGCTGATCGAGTATGCACTGGGTCGCACCGGCGGCAATCAGGTGCGTGCGGCGCAGCTTCTCGGCATCAATCGCAACACGCTGCGCAAGCGGATCGGGGAGTTGGGGCTCGAGCCCGACCGGTTTAACCCGTCCTGATCGCCGCAAGCGACGCACGTGGCGGCGCAGGCTTGCGACGCTTCGGCGAGTTTCGGCTTGCATTTCTGCCACACCATTGTTGTAAAGCGGCAACGATGGCCGACGCACCGCCCCGACTCTCGATTCAGCCCCCCCGCTGGTGGCGGCGCTTCATGGTCGCAGCGCGGCGGGCCAACGTGTTTCTGTGGCTGGAGGCCGTCGCTCTGGTGGCGCTTCTGGGCGCGGTCGTGGCGACATGGCGCGCCTACAGCCGCAGCGGGGTGCCCGGCGATCTGCTGCCGACAATGGAAGTCTCGGTCCTGCTGATGGCGACGCTGGTGCCGGCGATGGCGCTGCTGGTGCTGATCGGTCGCCGCCTTGCGCTGCGCCGGGCTGCAGGGAGCACCGCGCGGCTGCATGTGCGGCTTGTGTTCTTCTTCTCGCTGGTCGCCGCCGTGCCGACCTTGCTGGTGGCGGGCTTTGCCGCCTTCCTGTTCCAGACCGGCGTCGACTTCTGGTTCTCCGACGAATCCCGCGGCCTGATGGAGAACGCCAACGCGCTCGCCCAGAACTACTACGACGCCAACCAGCGCGACGTCGAACAGAACACCGTCACCATGGCAACCGACATGCGCGACACACTGGCGCGGGTGCCGATCACCGATCCCGATTTCCCCGATTTCTACGCCTATCAGGCCCAGGGGCGCCGCATCTCGGAAAGCGCGATCCTCCAGCGCATGGCCGACGGATCGTTCCGCACTGCCGCCGCGCTCAACCTCACGCAGGACAACAGCCCGCTCGCCTTCAGCCGCGCCGCCCTGCCGCGGCTCGATCGGGGGGAGCTTGCCGTCGTGGTCGGCAGCCCGGAACGGATCGAGGCGCTGGTGCCGATCGATGCGCAGTCGGGGGTCTACCTCTACAACGCTCGCACCACCGAAGAGACGATGTTCAACTCCTGGTCGCGGGCGCAGTCGATCGTCACGGCCTACGACCGGCTGACGGGCAGTGCGCGCACGCTCCAGCTGCGGTTCAACATCCTGCTGGTGGCCGTCAGCCTGCTGCTGGTGGGCATCGCCATCTGGTTCGCGCTGCGCTTTGCCGACCGTCAGGTGGAGCCCCTCACCGCGCTGGTCGGCGCGGCGCGCAAGGTGGGGCAGGGGAACTTCGCATTGCGGCTCGAGGGGCGCACTGGGGCGGACGAGATCGGCCTGCTCAACCGCGCCTTCAATCGCATGACCTCGCAGCTCGAAAAGCAGACCAAGGCCCTTGTCAGCGCCAACCGCCAGATCGACGATCGCCGCGCCTTCACCGAGGCGGTGCTCGGTTCCGTGACTGCCGGGGTCGTTTCGGTCGATGCCGCAGCGCAGGTCACGCTGGTGAACTCCTCCGCGCAGGCGATGCTGGCGCACGATGGTCTTCCGGCGGATCTCATCGGCCAGTCGCTGGGCACCCTCGCGCCCGAACTCGCCCGGATCCTCGCGGAAGGCAAGGAGCGCGCAATCGTCACCCACGCCAAGGGGACGGAACTGTTGACCCTCGCGGTGAAGATCGCCCCGGGCACGGGCGAGGGCCAAGTCATCACCTTTGAGGACATCACCCGCCAGCTGCTTGATCAGCGTCAGGCGGCATGGTCCGACGTCGCCCGCCGCATCGCCCACGAGATCAAGAACCCGCTCACTCCGATCCAGTTGGCGACCGAACGTCTCAAGCGTCGCTACCGCACCCAGGTGGGCGATGAGGACCGCGACCTGTTCGACGAACTGACCAGCACCATCGTCCGTCAGGTCGGCGATCTGCGCAAGATGGTCGACGAGTTCTCGTCCTTCGCGCGGCTGCCCAAGCCGGTGTTCCGCGACGAGGACGCATTGGATCTGGTCCGGCAGGCGGTGTTCCTCCAGGAAGTCGCCCATTCGGGCATCGCCTTCAGCGTCGGCTCGTCCGCGCTTGTCGACCGAGAGCTTCGCTGCGACCGCCATCAGTTCGGACAGGCGATGACCAATGTCCTCAAGAACGCGGTCGAGGCGGTCGAGGCGCGCGCGGCCGAGGCCAAGGGTGCCTATGCCGGCGAGATCGCAGTGACGCTGCGGGATGCGGGGCGCGATGCAGGCGGGGCGATCGTCGTCACCATCGAGGACAATGGCATCGGCCTGCCCGCCGACCGCGAACGCATCACCGAACCCTACATGACCACCCGCGAGAAGGGCACCGGGCTTGGCCTCGCGATCGTCAACAAGATCGTCGACGAGCACGGCGGCGACATGAGCTTCGCGAGCACGCCCAGCGGCGGTACCCGCGTGACCTTGCGCTTCGCGCGCAATCCCAACACAATTGAAGGCGGCACTGCATGATGCGGCCTTCGCTTTTCCCTTGTACCTCCATGCGAAGGACGTAGCCGATGGCGCTCGAAATCCTGATCGTCGATGATGAACGCGATATCCGCGAGCTGGTGGCCGGCGTGCTCGGCGACGAGGGATATGCCTGCCGGACCGCCGCCGACAGCACCGCGGCCCTCGCCGCGATCGACGAGCGGCGGCCCTCGCTGGTGCTGCTCGATGTGTGGCTGCACGGCAGCCAGATGGACGGGCTGGAATTGCTCGATGCGATCAAGGTGCGCGAGCCGAACCTGCCGGTCATCATCTTCTCGGGCCACGGCAACATCGACACGGCGGTTGCGGCCGTATCGCGCGGGGCGATGGATTTCATCGAGAAGCCCTTCGAGGCCGAGCGGCTGTTGCTGCTGGTCGAACGCGCGACCGAGACCGAGCGGTTGCGCCGCGAGAATTCGCGCCTGCGTGAAGGCAGTTGGGGCAGCGCCGAATTCACCGGCAATTCGCCGGCGATCAACAATGTTCGCGCGACCTTGAAGCGGGTCGCGAGCACCGGCAGCCGGGTGCTGATCTCCGGCCCCGCAGGCGCAGGCAAGGAGGTCGCCGCGCGGCTGCTTCATGCATGGAGCGCGCGGTCGAACGGAGCCTTCGTGCTCGTCAACTCGGCGCGCATCACGCCCGAACGCTTCGAACAGGAGCTGTTCGGCGAGGAGGTGAACGGGAAGCAGGTGCGCCCGGGCCTCCTCGAAATGGCGGATGGCGGCACGCTCTATCTCGACGAGATCGCCGATATGCCGCTGTCCACGCAGGCGCGCATCCTGCGCGTGCTGACCGACCAGAGCTTTGTCCGGGTGGGCGGCACCCGGCAGATCGGGGTGGATGTGCGCGTCGTCTCCTCCACCACCCGCGACCTCACGGTGGAAATGGCCGAAAAGCGTTTCCGCGAGGACCTGTTCTACCGGCTCAACGTGGTGCCCGTGGGGATCCCCTCGCTCGCCCAGCGGCGCGAGGACATCCCGGCGCTCGCCGAGCATTTCTTCACCCGCTATTCCAACGATCAGGGCCTCAGCCCGCCGGACATTTCGGGTGAGGCCATGGCCGCGCTCCAGGCCTATGACTGGCCGGGCAACGTGCGCCAGCTGCGCAACGTCGTGGAGCGCACCATCATCATGACCCCGCGCGAACGGCTCGGCACGGTCGAGCCCGACATGCTTCCCCCCGAAATCATCGGCGGACAGATCGGCCTTGCCAGCGACAGTCTCTCGGCGATCATGGGCGTGCCGCTGCGCGAGGCGCGGGTCAGTTTCGAGCGGGAATATCTCTCGATCCAGATCCGGCGCTTTTCCGGCAACATCTCGAAGACCGCAAGCTTCATCGGCATGGAACGCTCGGCGCTGCACCGCAAGCTGAAGCTGCTCGGCATGGCCGATCGCCGCGACGGGGAGGACTGAGCCGCGCAGTGCGGGCGCAGTGTTGCGCAAAATCTGGCCTTGTCCCCGCGCCAAGCAGTCGCCATTATGCAACGCGTAGGGCAGCCGTTCCCCGGATCATGCGGCGGCCCGAACCATGCGGACCGCAACATCGGCCGCCAAGAACAAGGAGCCAAGACCATGCCCAGCGGGCGAACGCTCTCTCCCCGTCCCGTCACGCGCGCCGCCGCGCCGGAACCGCGCCCCACCGATTCTCCGGCCAAGGGTGGCGGAACAGCCCCCCGGCAGGGCGGCAATCTCCAGGATGCCTTCCTCAACCTGCTGCGCAAAAACAAGGTTCCCGTCACCATGTTCCTCGTGAAGGGCGTGAAACTGCAGGGGATCGTCACCTGGTTCGACAATTTCTCGATCCTGCTGCGCCGCGATGGACAATCGCAGCTCGTTTACAAGCACGCGATCAGCACGATCATGCCCGGAAGCTCGCTCGACCCGGCACAGTTCGGCAGTCAGGCGGGTGGGCGCAAGCAGAAGCTGCTGCAGGATGTGTTCCTCAGCCGCGTTGCCGAGGCCGAGGTTCAGGTCACGATGTTCCTGGTGAACGGTGTGATGCTCCAGGGGCGGATTGCCGCCTACGACCTGTTCTGTATGCTCCTCGAACGCGATGGCGCGGTGCAACTGGCTTACAAGCATGCCGTGTCCACCATCCAGCCCGCCAGCCCCGTCGACCTCAGCGTCGATGACGAGGACGGCGAAGACGACGGGATAGACGACTGAGTTTCGACAGCGAATTTCAGGACGAGGTGACCCGCGGCGCGCGGGCCGTTGTCCTCTGCCCCGATATCCGCGCGCTGCGCTATGATCTGGATCCGTCGGAACGCCTCGCCGAGGCGCAAGGGCTTGCGCTCGCGATTGGCGTGGTGATCGCGCATTCGGCGGTGCTTCCGGTGCGGCAGATGCAGCCCAACACATTGTTCGGCTCGGGACAGGTGGAGAATATCGCGATCTGGTGCGAACAGCACGAGGCCGAACTGGTGATCGTGGATGGCGCCCTGACCCCGATCCAGCAGCGCAACCTCGAAGACCGGCTGAAGCGCAAGGTGATTGACCGGACTGGCCTGATCCTCGAAATCTTTGGCGAACGCGCGGCGACCGCCGAAGGCCGGTTGCAGGTGGAACTGGCGCATCTCGACTATCAGCAGAGCCGCCTCGTGCGCAGCTGGACCCACCTTGAACGCCAGCGCGGCGGCTTCGGTTTCCTTGGTGGCCCGGGCGAGACCCAGATCGAGGCGGACCGCCGTATGATCCGTCAGCGCATGGCCCGCCTGCGTCGCGATCTGGAACAGGTGAAGAAGACCCGCGCTCTCCACCGCGACCGCCGGGGAAGGGCGCCGTGGCCCGTTGTCGCGCTGGTGGGTTACACCAACGCCGGAAAGTCCACCCTCTTTAACAGGTTGACTGGCGCCGAGGTGATGGCGGAGGACCTGCTCTTCGCCACCCTCGATCCCACCATGCGGGCGATCGGGTTGCCGGGGGTGGAAAAGGCGATCCTCTCCGACACGGTGGGCTTCATCTCCGACCTTCCCACGCAGCTGGTGGCGGCATTCCGCGCGACGCTGGAGGAGGTGACGGCAGCCGACGTGATCTGCCACGTGCGCGACATGGCCAATCCCTCGCATGCCGCGCAGAAGAAGCAGGTGCTCGAGGTGCTCGCCGATCTCGGGGTGGTCGATGCCGATACGGGGACGAGCTCGATCCCTATCCTCGAAGTGTGGAACAAGTGCGACCTTCTGGGCGCTGAGATCCTTCAGGAAATTCGCGATTCGGCAGAAGGGCAGGGGGCGGTGATCCTGTCGGCGGCGACGGGGGAGGGGGTGGATGCGCTTGAAGCCGAACTCGCCCGGATGCTGACGGGAGGTGCACGCGAGGTGAGCCTGCTTCTGCCGGTTAGTGACGGCCGGCGGATGGCCTGGCTCCATGCCCACGGCGATGTGTTGGCCGATGACGATGCTGGCGAAAGCGAGGCCGGGCCGATGCGCCGGGTGACGGTCCGCCTCAATCCCAAGGAACTGGGCCAATTCGCCAGCCTTGGCTGATGCTTAGCTGACTTTCTTCACCTGTTGCCAAAGCTCTTCCTGCGCTTCCAGAGTAAGCTTGGGGAACTGGTCCACCCCGGCAAGCCGCTCCATGCCCCGAAAGCGCGCTTCGAATTTGGCGTTCGCCGCGCGCAGCGCTTCCTCGGCGCTGATGCCATGGGCTCGCACGAAATTGACCGCAGCGAACAGCAAATCGCCCGCTTCCTCGAGCTTCGCCTCGTCCGATGTGGCCGTTTTGAGCTCCTCGATTTCCTCGGCGATCTTCGCTTCGGAGCCAGAAGGATCAGGCCAGTCGAATCCGGTGCGCGCGGCGCGCTTCTGGAGCTTTTCGGCACGCATCAGCGCCGGCAGGGCGAGCGCCACTCCATCAAGCGCGCTCGCCACGCCTTTGGCGGCACGTTCGCCGGCCTTCAGGTCCTCCCAGCGCGTCTCGTCCATCGTTCCGCCGGCTTCGGTGAAGATGTGCGGGTGCCGGGTCTCCATCTTGTCGGCGATGGCGGCTGCCACGTCTGCGAAGGCGAATTGACCGGCTTCTTCAGCCATGCGCGCATGGAAGACCACTTGCAGCAGCAGGTCGCCGAGTTCATCGCGCAGGTCCGCCATGTCATTGCGGGCGATGGCGTCGGCGACTTCGTAGGCTTCCTCAATGGTGTAAGGCGCGATGGTCGCGAAATTCTGCGCAAGATCCCATTCGCAACCCGCCACAGGATCGCGCAGCCGCGCCATGATCACCAGCAACCGGTCGATGGGGGACTGGAGGGGGGTGTCGCTCATTGCCGTCCTTAAGATGGATAATATATATTATGTAAAATCTAGACGAAGTCCGATGCTGTGTCCCGCGCCGTCATGAACCACTCCACGATCAGGAAGAGCCCCCCGAAAACGGCGATCCATACCAGCACCATCCTGAGCGTCGCGCTCCACCCGAGCCGGTAGGACGCAAAGGCGCTGGCCGCGAGGAAAAGCCAGGCGAAACTCGTGATGACAGGAATTACGAAGTCCGCGCTCATGCTGCGATCTCAAGCCCGTCATAGCCTACAGTCACGAAATCCGGCACCTCAGCGCAGAGCGTGCGGTAATCCATGCTCTTGTCGAGGTGGCTCAGCACCACGCGCCCGGCCTTCGTTCTTTCGCCGAGTTCGATCGCCATGCCGAGATGCGCGTGCGTGGGATGCGGTTCGCGGCGCAGGCAATCGCTGACAAGGATGTCGACCTTGTAGAAGAGATCCACCATTTCATCCGAAATCGCACTAAAATCCGTGGCATAGCCGATGCTCTTGCCATCGGCTTCGAAACGGTAGGCGGTGGTTTCACCGGGGCCGTGAGCCATCTGGCACCAGTCGATCCCGAAGCCCGAAATCATTCGCAGTCGATCAAGCGTGTCGAGCGTGCAGATCGTCGGATAGCCGTCCTGCCCGGCAAAGACATAGCCGAACCGCTGGCGCAGCCGCCGCACGGTTTCGGTCGCCGCGAAACCGGGGATCGGCCCGCCGCGCCCATAGCGCAGGACCCTGAGGTCATCGATGCCGTGGCAGTGATCGGCATGGTCATGCGTCCAGAATACCGCATCCAAGCTGCCGATCCGGTTCGCTAGCAGCTGCGCGCGACAATCGGAGGACGTGTCGACCAGCAGCCGGCGGCCTTCGTTGCTCTCGACGAGGATCGAGACCCGCGTGCGGCGGTTCCTGGGCTCGTCCGGGTCACAGTCGCCCCAGTCACCCGTGCCCTCCGGCCCGCCCAGCCGCGGCACCCCGGTCGAGGTGCCCGAGCCGAGCATGATCAGCTTCACGGGCGCGCCTTTTTGAAAAGATTGAAGAAGTTCGCCGTGGTCACAGCTTTCAGGCGTTCCACATCCGTTCCCCGAAGGCCTGCGACGAAGGCAGCCGTATCGGCCACATAGGCAGGCTCGCACACCCTCCCCCGATGCGGGACCGGCGCGAGAAACGGGCTGTCCGTTTCGACCAGCAGGCGGTCTTCAGGAATGATCTTCGCGACCTCCTGCAACTCCTTGGCGTTCTTGAACGTCACAATCCCCGAAAGCGAGATCGTCAGCCCGAGAGCCAGAACCTTGTCGGCAAAGTCCGCCGAAGCGGTGAAGCAGTGGATCAGCGCGGGGAATGCCCCCTTCCCGATCTCTTCGGCGAGGATCGCGTGGGTGTCTTCCTCGGCGTCGCGGGTGTGGATGATGAGTGGGAGCTGCGTCTCGCGTGCGACATCGATATGCATGCGGAACAAAGACTTCTGCGCCTCTCTGTCCGACTTGTCGTAATAGTAGTCGAGCCCGGTCTCGCCGATGGCGATGACCTTGGGGTGGCGGGTTGCCTCCAGCAAAGCAGCGCGGCCGAGATCCAGATGCGCATCGGCCTCGTGCGGGTGGATGCCGACGCTGGCGAAGACATCCACCTCGCGCGCGGCGGTGCCGACCACCTGATCCCACTCGGATTGACGGGTCGAGATGTTGAGAAAGGCCCCCACCCCTGCGGCGCGCGCCCGCGTCAGCACGCCCTCGCGGTCCTCGACGAGGCCTTCGTATTCGAGGTGGCAGTGACTATCGACCAGCATCACGCCGCCTCGGAGGGAAGCTCGAGCCGGGGGAATAGCGGGGTCGGCGGGGCGACGGTGAAGCCGCTGGCGACGAGGCGGTTGAACCATCCGGTGTCGGACAGTGCGGCGAAGGTGCGCTCGCCCTCGGGAATGCCGATTTGGTCGAGCAGCGCCGCAGCCTTGGTCGGCACGACGGGCTGGATCGCGATGGCAAGATCGCGCAGGGCCATGAAGAGGGTTTGCAGCACCGCCTTCATCCGCTCAGGGTCAGTCTTCTTGAGCGCCCAGGGTGCCTGCTCGTCGACATACTGATTGCATGCATAGACCGCGCGCATCCACGCCTCGATGCCGGTGGAGAAGCTGAGTTCGGCGAATTCGCGGGGGAGCTCGACGGCGCAGGCCTTCTTGACCAGACTGCGCAACTGGACGTCGGCGTCCTGCTGCTCGAACGGCTCCAGCTTGCCGTCCATGTTCTTCGCGATCATCGACAGCGTGCGCTGGGCGAGGTTGCCGAAGCTGTTGGCCAGCTCAGCATTCGCTCGCAGAACAATGGCTTCTGGTGAATAGCTGCCATCTTGTCCGAAAGCCACCTCGCGCATCAGGAAGTAGCGCAGCGCGTCCACCCCGAAGGTTTCGGCCAGCGCCAGCGGGTCCGTGACATTGCCGAGCGACTTCGATTCCTTCTGCCCGCGGTTCAGCAGGAAGCCGTGGCCGAAGACCTTCTGCGGCACCGGAAGATTGGCGCTCATCAGGAAGGCCGGCCAGTAGATCGTGTGGAAGCGCACGATGTCCTTGCCGATCAGGTGCAGGCTGGCGGGCCAGAATTCGCCCATGTCGTCCGGGTAACCGAGCCCTGTCAGATAGTTGGTGAGCGCATCGACCCACACATACATCACGTGGGTTTCGCTGCCCGGCACCTTGACCCCCCAGTCGAAGGAGGTGCGGCTGACCGACAGATCGCGCAGGCCCTGCTCGACGAAGGCAATCATCTCGTTGCGGCGGCTTGCCGGTTCGAGGAAGCCGGGGGTCTTCAGCAAATCAAGGAGTTGATTCTGATACTTCGAAAGCCGGAAGAACCAGCTTTCCTCCACGGTCCATTCGACCGGGGTGCCCTGAGGCGAGAGCTTGGTGCCGCCCTCGCCTTCCACCAACTCGCTTTCGTCGTAATAGGCTTCGTCGCGGACCGAGTACCAGCCTTCGTAGCGGTCCAGATAGAGGTCTCCGGAAGCCTCCATCGCCTGCCAGATCGCTTGGCTGGCGCGGTGGTGATCGGGCTCGCTGGTGCGAATGAAACGATCATAGGACACGTTCAGAGCATCGCACATCTCACGGAAATAGCCGGACATTTCGTCGGCGAGTTCGGCGGGCGTGCGGCCCTGTTCCTCGGCCTTGCGCGCCATCTTAAGACCATGTTCGTCGGTCCCGGTCTGGAAGCGCACGCGCCGCCCCATGAGCCGCTGGAACCGCGCGATCACGTCGGCGGCGATCGCCTCGTAGGCATGGCCGATGTGGGGCCTGCCATTGGGGTAGCTGATGGCAGTGGTGATGTAGAAGGGGGTCGAGAGGGGGTCAGCCATGGGCTGGCTCGCTAGCGGGGGCGGCGGCGACAAGCAAGCTGCCGATCTCGAAGGGAAGCATGGCGGGATCGAAATTGGCGACTGGTGCCTCGGCTGCCAAAGCGACCAGCGCGGCGTGGGTCTCGATCAGGCGGGCGCAGCGATCGGGGTCTTCTGCCGCGCGGGCGGCGCGGGCGGTTAGCGACTGGGCGAGATCGAGCACCGCCTGCACCCGTTCGCGGGTCGCGCGCGGGCCGATCAGCCGGGCGAGCTCGCCGCGATTTTTCATGCCCTCGTCTCCTTTCGCCAGCAGCGCGGCAATGGCGCGGGCGACGGGGGCAAGGTCCTCCTCTGCAAAGCGCACCGCTGCCCCGAAAGACCCTTCGGCCGCTGCGATCGCCTGCGCATCGGAGGGCAGCCCCGCATCGGCCAGCATCGCAGCCAGCTGGCTGTCGCTCAGCACCGGGAAACGCAGGGTGCGGCAGCGCGAGCGGATCGTCGGCAACAGCCGCGCAGGGCGATGCGTGACGAGCAGGAAGAAGGTCCCCGTAGGTGGTTCTTCAAGGCTTTTCAGCAGGGCATTGGCAGCGGACTTCTCCATGTCGTCCGCGGGATCAATGATGATCGCCCGCCTGCTCCCGAGGGTTGGCCGGGTGACGAGCCGCTTCTGCATCGCGCGGATCTGCTTGATGCGGATCGAGCGGGCGAGCTCGAAGGGCTTGCCTTCAGCCTGCGCCTTCTCGGCCTTCTCGTCCTTCGGGCCGTAGGTGAGCGTGATGATGTCGGGGTGCTCGCCCGCAGGCTGCGGCACGCCCGGTTCGGCCACCAATTCACGCGCGGCTGCACGCGCGAAGTCGCGCTTGCCGAGGCCGGCCTTCCCGGCGAGCAGCCAGCCATGATGCATCCGTTCTCCGGCCAGCGCGTCGCGCCATGCTCGCCAGGCTTCGGCGTGGTTGGGCCAATCCGTCACGGCAGAAGGTCCGCAATCGCCGCGAGGATGCGGGCGTGGACCGCGTCAGGCGTGCCGAGCGCGTCGATCCGGGCGAAGCGATGAGGATCGCCATCGGCCAAAGCGCGGAAGGCGGCGGCGACGGCGCGGTGATAGGCGCTGCCCCGGCTCTCGATCGCGTCCGCCGCTCCCCCGCGCGTGGCGAGGCGATCCGCGAGGGATCCTTCATCACCCTCCAGCAGGATGACCCGGTCGGGGCGCAATCCGTCGCTGCCGAAGGCGTGGAGCGCGGTGATCGCATCGTCGCCAAGACCCCCTGCCCCGCCCTGATAGGCACGGCTCGAATCCACGAAACGGTCGCAGATCACCCAGTCGCCCCGGTCCAGCGCCGGGCGGATCAGGTGCGCGACATGATCGGCACGGGCGGCGGCGAAGAGCAGCGCCTCGGCCTCCGGCGGCCAGCCTTCGCCCGGGGGCGAGAGGAGCAAGGCACGGATCGCCTCGGCTCCGGCTGTGCCTCCCGGCTCGCGAGTCACGACCACGCCCAGCCCCTGCGCCCGCAGCGCCTCGGCGAGCATTCGGGCCTGAGTGGACTTGCCCGCCCCCTCCCCGCCCTCGAAGGCGATGAAGCGGCCGCGCGCGCCGCTCATGAAAACAGTCCCGCCACGGCGTTGACGATCCGGTCGAGAGGTCCGGCCGGGCCCACGCTTTGGGCGGCATAGAGCGGGATCCGCGCCGGGGCGACGCCCTGTGCTGTCACCTCCAGCACCGCCACTTCCGCACCCGCAGCGATCGGCGCGCGCAGGGGCCCTTCGTAGCGGATCGTTGCGGTCATCCGCACGTCGGTGCCGCGCGGCAGGTTGATGGCGACCGGCCCTGCCGCCTTGAGCGCAAGGCTTCGGGCATCGCCGCCCTGCACCCGTGCCGTGCCGACCACCGCACCGGGGGCGAACAGGCGCTTGCGATCGAAGGCGGAAAAGCCCCACTCGACATAGGCCCGCGCAAGCCGTGCCCGCAGCCGCCCGTTCTCCACCCCGGCGAGCACCAGCACCAGCCGCTGCCCTTCGCGCCGCGCGGTGCCGAGGTAGGAGAAGCCCGCCTCGTTGGTGAACCCGGTCTTGATCCCGTCCGCGCCCGGCACGCGCCCGATCATCGGATCGTGGTTGACCTGCGCGATACCCTTATAGTCGAACCCGGTACGGCCGATGTAATAGCCGAACTTGTCGGGATGCCGGGTGATCATCGCCCGCGCGAGGAGCGCGAGATCGTTGGCGGTGGTGAAGGTCTTGCCTTCGTCGGGCCAGCCATTGGGACTGGCGAAGTGGCTTCCCGTCATGCCGAGCCGGAGCGCCGCGCTGTTCATCGCCGCCGTCCAGGCCGCGACCGAACCCGCTTGCCCCTCGGCCAGCACCGCTGCCCCGTCATTGGCCGAGACATTGGCGATGCCGAGCAACAGATCATCGACCCGCACCTGTTCGCCCGCATCGAGGAACATGGTCGAGCCCTTGCGCCGCCATTCGCGTGCGATGGCCGGGCTCATGGTGAAGATCTGCGCAGGGTCGAGCCGCCCGGCCGCGATCAGCTCGAAGGCGAGGTAGAGGGTCATCACCTTGGTGACCGAGGCGGGCATGAAGCGTGCATCGGGCGCGCGGGCGTGGAGCACCTGACCGCTCCCCAAGTCGACGAGCAAGGCCACAGGAGCCTCGGCGGCGGTCGGGACGGCGGGGGGAACGGGGCCGGTGTCCGGCACCAGCGCGCGCGCAGGCAGCGCGAGGGCGGCACAGCACAGGGCAAGCAGCGAGAGCGGCAGATGCGGCATTCGGGGGGACATCACCTGTGCGCCTATACCCGCCGCCTCCGCGCTTGGCGAGGCAGGCTGCCTCCTCAGTTCACGATTTCGTCGGCGAGCAGCCCGACGCTCATCGCATAGTAGCTCGAGCAGTTATACTCGAGGATCGCGCGGTAGTTGCCGGTGAGCAGCCAGGCCGGGGCGCCGGGGCCGTCGGGCTGGAAGAACGACGCCATGACGTCATCGCCGAGCGGACGCTGGGGGACGATGCCGACAGCGCGCCATTCGCCCACGGTCATCCAGCGGCTGAGCCGTTCATGCACCCGCGGGCAAACGGGCGAGACGAGGCGGGTGCGATAGGCGGCGACGTCGAACCCGGCAGGCACGCTCGCACGCACCCCCCAGGGCTGGCCGGGACGCCATCCGGCATCGCGGAAATAGTTGGCGATCGAGGCGAAGGTGTCGGGCCGGTTTGTGAAGATGTCCGCGCGCCCGTCCCCGTCACCGTCGGTCGCGAGGCGCAGGTAGACGGAGGGCAGGAACTGCGGATTGCCGAAAGCCCCGGCGTAGGAGCCGACCAGTTGCGAGCGGTCATAGCCCTTGTCGGCGACCTTCATCAGCGCGACGAACTCGCCCGCAAAAAGCTCGCGGCGGCGGCCCTCCCACGCGAGGGTGGCAAGAGAACGCGCCAGATCGAAATCGCCCTTCACCCGGCCATAGCTGGTCTCATGCCCGAAGATGGCGACGAGCACCGATCCGGGCACGCCGTATTGCGCCTCGATGCGCGCGAGCAGATCGCGGTGCTGGGCATAGACGGAGCGCCCGCCGCCGATTCTGGCGGCATCCACGTGGGTGGCGATATAGCCAGACATCGGCGGATAGCCTCGCGTGGTGGCGCTGCCGGGCTGGTTGTTGTCGAGCGCGATCACCCGCGGGTTGGGGGTAAGCCCGGCGGTCATCCGCTCGATGGTGCCCTCCGACACCCCTTCACCCCGCGCCCGTGCCTTGAGCAGTTCGAGATAGGCGTCAAAGGCGATGCCATCGCGGCTCGCCTGCGCCGCGGCCGGCGCGGCGGCAGGCGTCGCACCAAGCGTCACGAGCGCGGCAAGCGCCAGTACAGCGGCAGGAAGAAAACGGGGAATCATGCGGCAAGGGATGTCACACTCTGCCTGAATCCCCAACAACCGAACTGGGGATGACTTGCGCGCCAACTGTGGCTAGGGGGCGCAAGAGGACAGGTGGCCGAGTGGTTTAAGGCAGCGGTCTTGAAAACCGCCGTAGGTGCAAGTCTACCGTGGGTTCGAATCCCACCCTGTCCGCCAGCCCCCTCCGGCGGTCATCCCTGCGCATGTGCCGTCACAAGCCACACCTTGCAGGGCAGCAGCACGCCCGCGCCGGGGCGGTGGTGGCGGGCGAACATCGCGCCGAGGTCTGCGCAGGCGGCCTCGCGCACCGCTTCGCCCTGTTCGGCAAGGATCCTGCCCACAGCCATCGACGCGATCACGAAGGCGGTCGCCTCCTCGGGTGAGGCACCGGGGCCGCCGACGGCCTGTTCGCCGTGGAAGGCTTCCACCTCCATCCCGCCAAATCCGGCCGCTTCGAGGACTTCCCCGAGGTAGGCAAGGTCCTCGAAGGCAAAGGGACCGGGCGCGCGGGGGACTGCTGGCGGGACGTCGATATGGCGGCGCACCGCGCTCATCACTTCCATCATCCACGGATTGTCGCGCGGGTGTGCCCAGACCGCGAGGTCGATCCGCGCGCCGGGCTTGAGCATGCTCCTCAGGTTGGCGAAGGCCGGCACGGGCTCGGCAAAGAACATGGAGCCGAAGCGCGAATGCAGCCGGTCGAAGGGCGGTTCGGCTAGCTTCGCGGTGGCCGCGTCTGCACACACGAAGCGGGCCGCGCTTGCCGCAGCGGCGGCCCGCTCCTCGGCCACGGCGACGAGCATCGGCGCGATGTCGAGCCCTAGCGCGGCCCCTTGCGGCCCCACCGCCTCGGCAATCGCCCGGGTGGTCGCCCCACCCCCGCAGCCCAGATCAAGCACCCGTTCGCTTGGGCGATAGTTCGCGCGGGCCAGCAGGGCTGCGCCGATGGGGGCGATCTGGCCCTCGAACCGGTCGAGACTGGTGAGCCAGCGCTGGCCCATCTCGCCAGCCCAGTCCTCGCCCTTCAGGGTATCGGGGTTGGTTTCGGCCATTGCGTCAATGCCCTCCTCAGAAGTGGATCGCCCTCCCATAGGCGTCGAGCACGCTTTCGTGCATCATTTCCGACAGTGTCGGGTGCGGGAAGATGGTCTGCATCAGTTCCGCCTCGGTGGTCTCCAAAGTCTTGCCCACGGTGTAGCCCTGGATCAGCTCGGTCACTTCCGCGCCGACCATGTGCGCGCCGAGCAGCTCGCCGGTCTTCGCGTCGAACACGGTCTTGATGAAGCCCTCTGCCTCACCCAGCGCGATGGCCTTGCCGTTGCCGATGAAGGGGAAGTTGCCGATGCGAACCTCGTATCCCGCTTCCTTCGCTTTCGCCTCGGTCATGCCGACGGAGGCGACCTGCGGGTGGCAATAGGTGCAGCCCGGGATGGCGCCGCGGTTGAGCGGGTGCGGGTGGACGTCCGTGTTGCCGAGTTCGGCGGCGATGGCCTCGGCGGCGGTCACGCCCTCGTGGCTCGCCTTGTGCGCCAGCCATGGCCCCGGCGTGCAATCACCGATCGCCCACAGCCCTGCGCTCTTGGTGCGCCCGTAGGGGTCGATCTGGATGAAGCCGCGGTCCATGTCGACGAGGCCGTCGATCCCGATGTTCTCGGTGTTGGGGACGATGCCGATGGCGACGATCACGTGGGTGAAATCACCGGTGGTGATGCTGCCGGCCTTGTCCTTGATGGTCGCCGTGACACCGTTTGCGTCCACCTTCAGGCCTTCAAGACCGACCCCGGTGTTGATGGTGATACCTTGCTTCTTCAACGACTTTTCGAGGAAGGTCGAGACATCCGCATCCTCCACCGGCACGATCCGGTCGAGCAGTTCGATCACCGTCACCTCGCTGCCGAGGTCGTTGTAGAAGCTGGCGAACTCGATCCCGATGGCGCCAGATCCGATCACCAGCAGCTTGGCCGGAAGTTCGGCCGGGGTCATCGCGTGGCGATAGGTCCACACGCGATTGCCGTCGGCGGGGGCGAAGGGCAGGTCGCGGGCGCGCGCCCCGGTCGCGAGGACGACGTGCTTGGCGGAGAGCGTCTCCTCGCCCTTGTCGCTCTTCACGGTGAGGGTTGTCGGCCCGGTCAGGGTGCCCTGCCCCATATGCACGGTGATCTTGTTCTTCTTCATCAGGTGCGTGACGCCCTGATTGAGCTGCTTGGCCACCCCGCGGCTGCGTTTGACGATGGCGGCAAGGTCCGCCTCGATCCCCTGCGCGACGAGGCCGTAATCGCCCGCGTGCTGCATGTAGTGGAAGATTTCGGCCGAACGCAGCATCGCCTTGGTTGGGATGCAGCCCCAGTTGAGACAGATCCCGCCGAGGTTCTCGCGCTCGACGATAGCGGTTTTCAGCCCGAGCTGCGCGCAGCGGATCGCCGCGACATAGCCGCCGGGGCCGGAGCCCAGCACGATCACGTCATAGTCATTGGCCATTGTCATTGTCCTTGGGGAGGAGAAGCATTTCGTTCGCAGCGATGGCGCGGGGGCGGTTGTCGTCGCCGATGAGGACGAACTTGAAGGTGCCTTGCGCGACCTTGGTGGTGGCCTCGCCGTTGCGTTCACGGGCGATGGCCTCGGCGGCGATGGTGAGCGAGGTGGTGCCGGTCGCGAGGACGTCGCAATAGACGCTGAGCTCGTCGCCCACCGCCATCGCGCCGGGAAAGGCGAAATCAGTCGCGGAGACCACCACGGCCTTGCCCTGCCCCACGCGGCTCGCAAGCGAGCCTGCGCCGAGCGCCATCTGCGCCATCAGCCACCCGCCGAACACCCCGCCATAGGGGTTGGTGTCGGCGGGCATGGCGGTGACACGGATCTGGGGGTAGCGGTCGCTCAAAGCCCCTCTCCCCTTGCGGGAGAGGGGTTGGGGAGAGGGGTCTGCGCTGCGTCCAGTATCATTCGCGCGACTCCATCAGGATTGCCGAGGATGTCGTTGTTCCAGAACCGCAGCACCCTTAAGCCTTGCTCACTCAACCAAGCGTCGCGAACGGCATCATCGCTGCTCTCAGAATGCTGACCGCCGTCCGCCTCCACGATAAGTCCTTCACCGAAGCACACGAAATCTACGATATAGTCGCCCAGCTGCTCTTGCCGCTTGAACTTCAATCCACCGAGCCGTTTGCCGCGCAGCATCGACCAGAGCTTGGCTTCCGCCTCAGTGGGTTCGTGGCGCATTCGCTTGGCCAGCGAGAGAAAGTCACGCGTGCCCCCTCTCCTTCCCACCGCTGCGCGGCGGGCCCCTTCCTCTCCCGCAAGGGGAGAGGAGTTGGGCGCGCCATGCATCAAACCACCAGCCCCAGCGGGTTCTCGCACAGCTGCTTGATCGCTTCCATCAGCTGCGCGCCGTCCGCGCCGTCGATGGCGCGGTGATCGAAGCTGCCGCTGGCGTGGAGCACCGTCGCGACCTCGATCGCGCCGTTCACCACATAAGGCTGCTGCTGCCCCGCGCCGACGGCGAGAATCATGCCCTGCGGCGGGTTGATCACCGCGTCGAACTGCTTGATCCCGAACATGCCGAGGTTGGAAAGGCTCGCCGTGCCGCCCTGGTATTCGTGCGGCATCAGCTTGCCGTCACGCGCCTTGCCCGCGAGCGTCTTCATCTCGGTCGAAATCGCGGCGAGGCCCTTGGTGTCGGCATGGGTGATGACCGGGGTGATGAGGCCCGAGGGCGCAGCCACCGCCACCGAAATATCGGCGCGGCTATACCGGCGAAGCGTGTCGCCGTGGTAGCTGACATTGCACTGCGGCACGCGGATCAGCGCGCGCGCCAAGGCCTTGATGAGCAAGTCGTTGACCGACAGCTTCACCCCATCGGGCTCCAGCGACTTGTTGAGCTGCGCGCGCAGTTCCAGCAGCGGATCCAAGCGGATGTCGATGGTGAGATAGAAGTGCGGGACGGTCTGCTTGCTCTCGGTCAGGCGGCGGGCGATGACCTTGCGCACGCCCGAAAGCTTTTCCTCGGCGAACGGCGCGCCGCCCTCGACGGCGGGAGCCGGTGCAGGGGTCGGAGCCGGAGCCGGTGCCGGAGCGCTCGCGGCGGGGGCGGCCGCCGGAGCGGCGGCGGCTCCGGGGGTGAAGGCATCGACATCATCCTTGACGATCCGGCCATTGGGGCCGCTGCCTTTGACCTGCGAAAGATCAATCCCCTTGTCCGCCGCGATCCGCTTGGCGAGCGGCGAGGCGATGATGCGTTCGCCCGAAGCTGCACTGGCCGGGGCGGGTGCGGGCGCCGGAGCCGGAGCGGCAGCCGCAGCGGGAGCAGGTGCCCCGCCGCCTTTGGCGATCGCCGCCTCGACATCCTCCTTGGTGATCTTGCCCTTGGGGCCGGTGCCGGGGACACCGGCCAGATCGATACCGTTCTGTTCGGCCAGCTTGCGGGCGGTCGGCGTGGCGGCCGGGCCCTCTGCGAGTGGGGCAGCGGCGGCAGGTGCGCTCGCGGCGGGTGCCGGGACGGCTTCCTTGGCCGCTGTCGGGGCGGGAGCCGCCGGGGCTTCCTCGCCCTCAACCGACAGCCGCGCGATCACTGCGCCGACCTTTACGCCCTCGGTGCCTTCTGCGATCAGGATCTCGGCGATCACGCCTTCATCGACAGCCTCGAACTCCATGGTGGCCTTGTCGGTCTCGATCTCGGCCATGACGTCGCCCGAGGCGACCGTGTCGCCCACTTTCACGAGCCACTTGGCAAGCGTGCCCTCCTCCATGGTGGGCGACAAAGCCGGCATCTTGATGTCCAAGGCCATGATCCGCTGAAACTCCCGTAATCGATCCGTGGCTCGTGTCTCTGGCCAATTCCCTTGGCCCGGGCAAGGCCAAGAATGGCAGTTGAGCACCGCCCCTTGCCATTCCATACGAATGCATCGATATCCCCGCGTGAAACGGGGCCTGCCGACAATGCGCAAATTTCTGGTCATCATCGACGAGAGCGAGGAGGCAACCGCCGCCCTGCGCTATGCCGCGCGCCGGGCCGTGGCGGTGGGGGGCGCGGTGCATCTGCTGGCGCTGGTGCCGCAGCAGAACTTCTCTGCCTTCGGTGCGGTGCAGGCAACGATCGAGGCCGAGGCGCGCGACCGGGCGGAGATGCTGGCGCACGGCGTGGCGGGCAACCTGCTCGCCGAAAGCGGCATCATGCCGACCATCTCGGTCAAGATCGGCCAGGGGCAGAAGATCGTCAGCGAGTTCCTTGCCGAACACAGGGATGTCGCTGCTCTGGTGCTGGGCGCGGCGAAAGGCGCAGGCCCGGGGCCGCTCGTCTCCCATTTCTCGGTCGCCGCCGGGAGCCTGCCTTGCCCGCTCTACATCATTCCCGCCGATTACGACGAGATGAGCAGCGAACATCAGCCCTGAACGTGGCTGGCCGTTATTTCTTGCGCCCCTGATGCCGGATGTTGCCAGGCCTCCCGCGCTGGCCGACCATGAACTTGCCAGCCTTCTTCGGTTGCGGCGGCCCGCCGGGGCTGCGGCGGCGGTCATGCGGCCGCGCACCGCGGGTCTCGATGGCACCGGCATCGGCATCGGGCAGCACGAACTTGAGAGCGCCGGTGAGCGGGTTGGCTTCGGCAAGCTTCAGCTTCAGCCGGTCCCCGCTGGCATAGGTTGTGCCGCTGTCGGAGCCGACAAGCGCCTTTGCGGCTTCGTCATGGCGGAAATACTCGCCCCCCAGCGTCGAGATCGGCACCAGCCCGTCTCCGCCAAGGCCGACGATGGTGGCGAAGAAGCCGAAGGCCTGCACCCCGGTGATGCGGGTGTCGAACACCTCGCCCACTCTCCCCGAAAGCCATGCCGCGACATAGCGGTCGATGGTATCGCGTTCGGCCTCCATCGCGCGCCGCTCGGTCTGGCTGATCGCGTCGGAAACCTGTTCTAGGCTGGCGCGGTCGCGGTCTGACAGGCCGCTGGTTGGCGGGATCGAGCCCGGGGGGGCGGGCTGTTCGAGCTTGTATGCGTCCACCAGCGCGCGGTGCACCAAGAGGTCGGAATAGCGGCGGATCGGCGAGGTGAAGTGCGCGTAGGAGCCTAGACTGAGACCGAAGTGCCCGGCATTGGCCGGGCCGTAATAGGCCTGGGTCTGGCTACGCAGCACCGCCTCCATCACCAGCGCCTTCTCCGCCTCGTCGCTGATGTCCTTGAGCATCCGGTTGAACAGCCCCGGCGTCACCACCTGCCCCAGCGCCAGCTTCTTGCCCATCGTGGCGAGGTAATCACGCAGGGCAATGAGCTTTTCGCGGGAGGGCGGTTCGTGGATGCGGTAGACCACGGGCGCGGTCTTCGCTTCCAGCGCCTTGGCCGCCGCGACGTTGGCCGCGATCATGAAATCCTCGACCACGCGGTGCGCATCGAGCCGCTCGCGGATCGCAATGGAGGCGATGCGGCCCTGTTCATCGAGCACCACGCGGCGTTCGGGCAATTCCAGTTCGAGCGGATCGCGCGCACAGCGAGCGGCGGCGAGCGCCTTCCATGCTGCCCACAGGTTGGCGAGATATTCTGGCGGATTGCCCGCATCCACCAAGCCTTGCGCATCCTCGTAGGCGATATTGTGCGCAATCCGCACCAATGCGCGGGTGAAGCGGAAGCTCGATACCTTGCCGTCGGCATTGATGTGGAGGTGGCACGCCATCGCCGCGCGGTCCTCGCCCTCTTTCAGAGAGCAGACGTCGGCGCTCAACACCTCGGGCAGCATCGGCACGACGCGGTCGGGGAAGTAGACCGAGTTGCCGCGCTTGCGCGCCTCGCGGTCGAGGGCGGAGCCGGGACGGACGTAGAAGCTGACATCGGCAATGGCGACCACGGCATTGAACCCGCCCTGCCCGTCAGGCTCGGCCCAGATCGCATCATCATGGTCCCGCGCATCGGCGGGGTCGATGGCGACGACGGGCAGGTGCCGAAGGTCTTCCCGGGCCTTCTCGGAGAGCTTGAGCTTGGCCGCGCGCGGGGCTTCTTCCAGCACCTCTTCGGGGAAGATGTGCGGGATACCGTGCTTGGCGATGGCGATCAGGCTGAAGCTGCGCGGGGCAAGCGGATCGCCCACCACTTCGATCACCTTCACGCCTGCCCGTTCCGAGCGGCCAACCCTCTCGGCGATCACCAGTTGGCCGGCTTCGGCTGGGCCGAGATCGGCGATCGGTGCGGACTGGCGCACCCGCTTGTCGACCGGGGCGAGCCACGCCTTGCCGGTCTTGTCGATCTCGACGATCCCCATCAGGCCTTCCGTGCGCGCGGGAAGCTTTTTCATAGGATGGGCGATCCACCCGCGCTCGGTTTCTTCGGTGCGGGCAAGGATGCGGTCGCCGCGCTTCAGTGCGGGCGGTCGCTTGGCGCCCTTGGCATTTGGGCGCATCTTGGGTTCCCGGACGATCAGGCGAGGGGCTTTGCCGGGCGCTTCGGGGTCCCAGTTGTCGGGCTCGGCGATCAGTTCGCCATCATCGACATCGACGATCCGCAAGGTCGTGACTTTCGGTACTCCGCCCATGCGGTGAAAGGCGGACTTGGAGCCGTCGATCAGCCCTTCCTCGGCCATGTCCTTGAGCAGGGCCTTCAACTTGATCTTCTCCTGACCCTTCAGCCCGAAGGCCTTGGCGATCTCGCGCTTGCCGGCGGGAATGTCGGAGGACTGGATGAAGTCGAGCACCTGTTGCGGCGTCGGCATCCCCTGGGGGAGCTTGGGAGGTTTGGGCATGATTGCAGCCCTAACCCATCACCTTCGTCATTGCGAGGAGCCTTTAGGAGGCGCGGCAATCCATGGCCAAATGCCGCAACAAGCGGAAAGGTCTGACGATGGATTGCTTCGCTACGCTCGCAACGACCAGCGTTACTCCTTTGCCACCGGCTCGAACGCCCCGCCGGGGACGGCGCTGGCCACGGGGGAGCAATATTCGCCTGCACAGGCCGTGACGCCGAACATCCAGTCGTCGCCGCGCAGCGGGGCCGACATATCGAAGTCCACGCCCTCGGGTGCGGCATTGAAGACCGGGATCGGCTCGAACACCGCTTCGGTGTCGCCGCGCTTGGCCGAGCGCCAGGCAGGCTCGTCAGTGCGCCGGGCGACGATCAGATAGGAATCGGCACCCGGCACTGAGCGCCATGTGAGAACGGTGTCGAGCCGCACCGCAGCATCGGCCTTCAAAGCCGGGGGCTTCGGCGCTCTGGCGAGCGCATCCAACGCCCGCACGTTCAGCCGCGTCACGCCGGCGAGATAGGCAAAATCCATCTCGTCGATGGTGTCGCCAAACTTGGTGCCGTTCTCGGTCCGCAGGTCCTGGTGCTGGTGGTCGTAATCCTCGACCCCCACGGAAAAGCGGATCGCGGGGTAGCCCTTCTGGAGGAACGGCACCTGATCCCCGCCCCGTCCCATGCGGTCGGTGCGCCAGATCTGGCGGACCTGCAGTTCGTTCGGATGCTTGGCGGAGAGCCCCGCCACCCAGCGTGACAGATTGCGCGAGGGCGTGTCGTTCTCGCCCCCGAAGCGCGTCGCGGCTGCGCGCAGCTTGTCGGTCAGGTCGGCGCGCGGGCCTTCAGAGAAGACGCGAACGATCTTCGGCTCGCAATAGCCGTCGCTTCCGCAGGAATTGCCGACGATGTCGTTGTTGAGCACGGCCTTGACGGTGAAGCCCTGGCGCTCGGCCCAGTTTGCAAGGATCTGTCCGCCGAACAGGCCCTGCTCCTCGCCCGACAGCAGCGCGTAGATGATGGTGGTGGGGTATTTCGTCCCCGAGAGCACCCGCGCCGCCTCGATCACCAGCGCGGTGCCCGATCCATCATCATTGGCGCCGGGCGCGTCAGACACAGCGTCCATCACGTCGGAAACGCGGCTGTCGATATGGCCCTGCACGATCACGACTTCGTTGGGCCGCTCCGTGCCGCGCTGGATGGCGACAGCATTGCGCACCAGCGTCGGGGCGGGAAGGCGCGCTCCGGTGACGGTGTCGCCGACGGGCAGGACTTCGAGGCAATTGCCGCAAGCAGCGCCGATGCGGCGGAATTCCTCCAGTCCCCAGTCCACCGCCGCGCCGATCCCGCGCTTGGGGTCGGTCTGAGACGAGAGCGTGTGCCGGGTGCCGAAGCTGACGAGCTTGACCACATCCCGCTCCAGTCTTTCAGCGGAGACCTCGGCGGCGGGATGCGACTGGGCGGAGAGCGGGGTGGCCGCCAAGGCGGCGAGCAACAGGGCACGTTTCAACATGCGCCCGGTCTGCCCGCCCTTGCCCGCCGAGGCAACCCTAGTAAGCGCGCGCCACCAGGATGCGTTCGACCGCCGGATCGCCGGTGAAGATGCAGGTGCCGCTCGCCGGTGCCGCGCCGCGGGGCACGTTGCGGATGGTAAGCTTTACCGCCTTCAGTTTTTCGACCACGGCATCAAGCGCACTGCCGGTCGGCTTCGACCACTCGACTTCGACCCAGCCGGGGTGCTTGCCGCCCTTCTCGAAGTTATCGACCACCGCCCGCCATTCGGTAACTCCGCGGGTGATATTGGCATCGCGCCGCGCCTTGGCTTCTTCGTAAAGTCCCTGCTGGATCGCTTCGAGCAGCGCGCCGGCCTCGGCCACGAAATCGGCGTGGGAGGGGTAGGTGAAGGCGGGCTTGCCGTTGGCGGTGTTCCACACCTGGTCGCGGCGCAGCACCGCGATCTTGCCCTCGGCCATGTCGCGCGGGCCGACCTCGATGATCACGGGCGCGCCCTTTCTCACCCAGTCCCAGCGCTTGGCCGCAGCCTTGCCCGGTGTCTTGTCGAGCAGCACCCGCACCCGCTCACCGAGCGCGCTCTGCCCCGCCAGCGCGGCGCGCACGCTTTCGCAATAGGCGATGAGCTCGGCATCCTCCGGCGCCTCGCGCAGCATCGGGATGATAACGATCTGCTGCGGCGCAATGGCGGGCGGCACGCGCAGGCCATCGTCGTCACCATGCGTCATGATCACGCCTCCGACGAGCCGCGTCGAAGTGCCCCAGCTGGTCGTGTGGCAGTATTGCTGCGTGCCCTCGCGGTCCTGATACTGGATGCCGGACGCGTGAGCGAAATTGGTGCCGAGATAGTGCGAGGTGCCCGCCTGCAGCGCCTTGCCGTCCTGCATCATCGCCTCGATCGACCAGGTTTCGACTGCGCCGGGAAAACGCTCGTTCTCGGGTTTCTCGCCAGCGATCACGGGGAGCGCCAGATCCTCCTCGGCGCACGCCCGGTACATTTCCAGCGCGCGGTGCGTTTCTTCAAGCGCGTCCTCGCGGGTTTCGTGCGCCGTGTGGCCTTCCTGCCAGAGGAATTCGCTGGTGCGCAGGAACATCCGCGTGCGCATCTCCCAGCGAACGACGTTGGCCCACTGGTTGGTGAGCAGCGGCAGATCGCGCCACGATTGCACCCAGCGCGCCATGGCATCGCCGATGATCGTCTCGGACGTCGGGCGCACCACCAGTGGCTCTTCGAGCTTGGCCTCGGGATCGGGGATCAGCCCGCCCTTGCCGTCCGAAATCAGCCGGTGGTGGGTGACGACCGCCATTTCCTTGGCGAAGCCTTCGACGTGCTCGGCCTCGCGGGTGAAATTGGCGAGCGGGATGAACAGCGGGAAGTAGCAGTTCTGCACGCCCGCGGCCTTGATCCGGTCATCCATCAACCGCTGGATGCGTTCCCAGATGCCGTAGCCCCACGGCTTGATCACCATGCAGCCGCGCACGCCGGATTCCTCGGCGAGGTCGGCGGCGGCAATCACCTCCTGGTACCATTTGGCAAAGTCGTCTTCGCGCTTCACGGAGAGCGCGTGGCGGATCTGGGACACGGGTCGAGCTTTCTGTTGGAACCTTGCGGCGGCGCGCTTCGCGCTATTTGCCGAGTTCGTCCAGCTTCTTTTGCATGGCTGCCATCTGTTCGCGCAGCTTCGCGATCTCGCCATGGGTATCGGCAGCGGCGGCGGCGGGCTGGGTGGCCGGCTTGTCCTTGGGCTTGCCCAGCCCCGGCATGAACACGTCCGCGGCCGCGCGCATCATGGCCATGTTGGTTTCGTGGATCGCGGCGAAGGGGCTGGCTGAAATCCCCTTGTCGAAGGCATCGCGGATCTTCGCCTGGTTCTCGCGGAAATTGGCCATGCTGGCTTCGAGATAGGACGGCATCAGCGCCTGCATCGAATTGCCGTACATGCCGATCAGTTGGCGCAGGAAGCTGACAGGGAGCATCTGCTGCCCGCCGTTCGCCTCCTCGTCCATGATGATCTGGGTCAGGATCTGGTGGGTGATGTCGTCCCCGCTCTTGGCGTCGAGCACCTGGAACTCGACATTCTCGCGCACCATCCGGGCGAGATCCTCGAGCGTGATGTAGCTCGATGTGGCGGTGTTGTAGAGCCGCCGGTTGGCGTATTTCTTGATGATGATGGCATCGCCCGCTTCACCCGACGCTGCCTTCGTCCTGCCACCCATGCGCTTTTCCGATCCCGGTTTATGTGTTTTGTGGGATGGACCTTAGCACCTGCACACGCTGCGGTGCAACAACGTAGGGTGAGCCTGTCAACCGCGGCGCAGGCGGGCACCGATCACGGTGAGCATTTCATAGGCGGACAGATCGCCCTGCTGCGCGGGATCGGCAGGGTTCCACGGCACGTCGAGCCAATCGCCCGCCACCAGATCGGGTGCGGCGGCAAGATCGACCACCACCATGTCCATCGACACCTTGCCGAGGATCGGCAGCGCACGGCCCGCGTGATCGAGCGCCGCGCCCCGCCCGCGGCTGCGCAGGAAGCCGTCGGCATAGCCGATCGAGACGGTGCCCACCCGCATATGGGTGTTGGCGATGAAGGCCGCATTGTAGCCGACGCCCTCGCCCGGTGCCAGGTTGCGGCATTGCAGCAGGCGCGCGGCGATGCGCACCACCGGGCGGACATGGCCCGCCAGTTCGGGCCGGGGCACCCCTCCGAAAAGCGCGATGCCGGGGCGGGTCACGTCGAAGGCGAAGGCATCTCCAAGGCCGATGCCCGCGCTGTTGGAGAGGCTAAGGCGTTGATGTGGGATGATATCCGCTGCCTCGCGCAGCAGTTCGGCCTGCATCCGGTTCAGCGCCGTCTGTTCGTCGGCGCTGGCGAGGTGGCTCATCAGCATGTCCACCTCAAGCGCCGCGATGCGCGGATCGCCGGCCTGATCGAGCCCGATGCCGAGGCGGTTGATCCCGGTATCGACCATCAGGTGACACCGCCCTCCCCCGGTTTTCGCCCATAATTCAGCCTGTTCGAGCGAATTGATGACCGGCACCGCACCGGTGCTGCGGGCATAGGCGCAGTCCTCCTCGCCCAGCGGGCCATGGAGCACGGCAACCTGCCCCGGCGGCACATGGGCGATCACGCCTGCGACCTCGCTCCAGTGGGCGACGAAGAACATTGCGCAGCCGGCATCGCGCAGCACCGGCACGCAGTTGTCGACCCCCAGCCCGTAAGCGTCCGCCTTGACAGCCGCCCCCGCAGATGCGGCTCCCGAGAGGGAGTCAAGCGCCCGCCAATTGGCAGCAAGCGCCTCGTGATCGAGGGTCAGGCGCAGGCTGGCGGGCGGCAAGAGGGGGTCTGGAGCAGGCACGATTTGCGGCAGATAGCTGTCAATCATCGACAAAGTCTCGCGGAGGGCCACCGGGAATGCCCCACCATGCGACCACTACCCCGAAGGCGACCACCACCCAAGTGTACCACAGGCCCGCATAGATATCCCCGGTGCGGGCCACGATTACGCCGGCGATCAGCGGCAAGAAGCCGCCAAGATAGCCTGCGCCGATATGGTAGGGAATGGACATCGAGGAATAGCGGATGCGCGGGGGGAACATCTCGCTCAGCAAGGCCGCCACTGAACCATAGGTCAGCGCCGAGAGCATCCCCAGCGCCAGCAGCACGCCGACGATGCCGATGATGCCCGCTATCGAAGGGCGCTGCTTGGCGAAATCGAAGCCGTATTGCGATAGCGCGCCCTGCACCCCGGCCTTGCGCGCCGCACCATCGGCAAACCACGCCGGATCGACCGCCACCGGATTGCCGCCCACCGTCAGGCTCACCGTGTCGCCGGCAGTCAGGGTGTAGGCCACGCCCGAGGCGGTCAGCGTCTCCAGCACCTTGCCGCAATCGGTCTGGTCGCGCTGGAACAGTTCGGCGAAGGGATCGGTGTCGCAGGCCGGACCGCTCACCACCACCGGGTTGCGCGCGGCCGCATCGGCGAGTTGCGGATTGGCAAAGCTCCCCATCAGCCAGAACAGCGGGAACAGCAGCGCCAGCGACAGCACCGAGCCGATGATGATGGGTTTCTTGCGCCCCACCCTGTCCGACCATTTGCCGACAAGGACATAGAAACTCATGACCACAAGGCCGGACACCAGCAGCACCAGTTCGACCGTCAGATCATCGACATGCATCGGCCCCCTCAGAAAGCTCATTGCCGAGAAGAAGCCGGTGTACCAGATCGTCGTCAGAATGCCGGTGATCCCGAACAGCGCGACGAACAGCCGCTTGGGGTTGCCGGGGTAGGTCATGCTTTCGACGAAGGGATTGCCCGAAGTTTCGCCCGCCGCCTTCATCGCCTGAAAGACGGGGCTCTCCGAAAGCTTGAGCCGCATCCACAGCGAAATCGCCAGCAGGATGATCGAGAGCAGGAAGGGTACCCGCCAGCCCCATGCCGCGAAGGCATCGGCCGGGATCAGCGCGCGGCAGGCGAGGACGACGATGATCGAAAGGACGAAGCCCCCAGCCACGCTCGCCTGAATGAAGCTGGTGTAGAAGCCGCGCTTTTCGGGCGGGGCGTGTTCGGCGACGTAGATCGCCGCGCCCCCGTACTCACCGCCAAGCGCCAGGCCCTGAATGACCCGCAAGCCGATGACGATGATCGGCGCCCCGATGCCGATGGTCTGGACCGTCGGGATGAGGCCCACCCCCGCCGTCGCGATCCCCATCAGAGTGACCGTGACGAGAAAGGTGTACTTGCGCCCCAGCCGGTCACCCAGAAAGCCGAACAGCACCGCGCCCAGCGGGCGGAAGGCAAAGCCCACCGCGAAGGTCGACCATACCAGCAGCAGGCCCAGCGTCTCGTTGTCGGTGGCGTAGAAGGCGTCCTTGAGGATGTAGGCGAGCGTGCCGTAGATGAAGAAATCGTACCATTCGAAGATGGTCCCGGCGCTCGATGCGCCGATCACCAGCCGGATTTCCTTCTCGGACGGCTCGCGTGCCGCGAGCGCCTCAGCTTCCGCCATGTCCCTGTTATCCCCTTCTGCCGGCACCCTTGTTGATCCGGGGGCGGTCTTTCTTGCCCTGCGTCCCTAGCGCGCCCCTGCGCCGCTTGAAAGCGCCTCGCGCGCGGCCGTCCACGGCAGCAGCAACGCCCCGTGGCGGCCGGGGTGTGCGAGCGCGGGGGCGAGCGCGGCAAGGCCCGGCCAGTCGGCGGGCAGATCGCCCTCGCCCGCAAGCCACGCAGTGAGCGCATCGGCTGTGGCGATCACCTGCCCGGGATCCGCACCGCGCGCATGTTCGGCGAGCAGCGCCGCCGAGGCCTGCCCGATGGCGCACGCGCTGACCCGCATCCCGATCCGCGCGATGCCCGCGCCGGTTTCATCGAGCGCAAGGCCCATCGCGATCACGCTTCCGCAGCTGCGCGACCGCGCCTCGGACCTGAGCGGGAGATCGTCGGTCAGGGGAAAGGCGGCAAGGCCGGTCGCCAGCCCCAGCAGTTCTGGCGAATAGAGCCTTGCCGATGCGCGCGCGCTCACCGCGGGGTCACTTCGCGAAACGGCGGGCGGCAGCTTCGCGTGCGGCTTGCTCGCTGCGCAGCCGGTCGCGGCGCACCGCGATCGAGGGGAGCAACTGGCGCGAGAATGCGTCGGCGGCGGCATAGGTGCGTGCGCCGGTGATCCACAGCGGGCGGCCCTTGTAGCCCCAGCTGTCGTCGAAACCCGTCACCAGCAGCGCGAAGAAGAACACCGCCATCAGCGCGCCCTTGATCCCGCCGAAGCCGAACCCGAGCACGCGGTCGACAGGCCCGAGGATTGCGCCGTCCGATGCCTCGCTGGCATTGCCGATGATGACCTTCATCGCGGCATAGGGGATGAGCAACAGCAGCACGAACGCCAGAAGCGAGACCGCCGGTTCGGCGCGGTAGAAGCTGCGCAGGCCCTCGGTCAGGCCGGGGTGAAGGATGTGCAGCGCAATCGCGGCCATGATCCACGAGGCGAGGCTCAGCACTTCCTGCACCAGGCCGCGCATGAACCCGCCGATGGCGGCGACACCGACGATGGCGGCGATAATGATGTCGAGAGCGGCCATGATAGCGCGCAGGATTATGCGCTGCCAACCACCTGGTCAACGAGGTTCGCAAGTGCGGCAAGTCCGCGATATTGAGAGCCCTTGTCGCCTTGCGCCGCCCCCGCCGGGCCATAGCAGCGCGCAAAGCCGAGCTTGGCCGCTTCGCGCAGGCGCAAGGGGGCATGGGCGACGGGACGGATCTCTCCGGCAAGGCTGACCTCGCCGAACCATGCGGCCTTGTCGGGCAAGGGCCGGTCGGCCAGCGCGGAAACCAGCGCGGCCGCCACCGCAAGGTCTGCGGCAGGGTCGGTGAGGCGGTAGCCCCCGGCGATGTTGAGATAGACCTCGGCTGAGGAGAAATTCAGGCCGCAGCGCGATTCCAGCACCGCGAGCAGCATCGCGAGCCTGCCGGAGTCCCACCCCACCACCGCCCGCCGCGGGGTCGCGCCCGATTGCAGGCGCACGATCAGCGCCTGTATCTCGACCAGCACGGGCCGCGTGCCCTCCAGTGCCGGGAACACCGCGCTGCCCGCCAGCGGCGTCTCGCGGCCCGACAGGAACAGCAGCGATGGGTTGGCGACCTCCTCCAGACCTTCCGTGGCCATGGCGAAGACCCCGATCTCGTCGACCGCGCCGAAGCGGTTCTTCAAGGCGCGCAGGATGCGGTACTGGTGCGAGCGTTCGCCCTCGAAGCTCATCACCACATCGACCATGTGTTCGAGCACGCGGGGCCCGGCGATGGTGCCGTCCTTGGTGACGTGGCCGACGAGCACCAGCGCGCAGCCTGACTCCTTGGCGTAGCGGATCAGTTCGAGCGCGCAGCCGCGCACCTGGCTGACGGTGCCGGGCGCGCCTTCGATCGTGTCGGAATGCATCGTCTGGATCGAATCGATCACCAGCAGCGCGGGCGGCGGTCCGTTGCCCAGCGTGGTGAGGATATCGCGGACCGAGGTTTCCGAGGCGAGCCGAATCGGTGCGTCGACCACGCCCATGCGGCTTGCCCGCAGCCGCACCTGCCCGGCCGCTTCCTCGCCGCTGACATAGACGACATCATTGCCGCCCCGGGCAATGGTCGCGGCGCATTGCAGCAGCAGGGTGGACTTGCCGATGCCGGGATCCCCGCCCAGCAGCACCGCCGAGCCCGGCACCAGCCCGCCGCCCAGCGCGCGGTCGAACTCCGCCATGCCAGTCGACTTCCTTACCGGCAGCTGCGTGGGCGCATTGAGCGGCTCGAACGCCACAGCGCGCCCGCCGCTCGACAAATCATGCTTCTGCGAGAACACCGTGGCGGGCACATCCTCGATGAGCGTGTTCCACTGCCCGCAATCGGCGCATTGCCCCTGCCAGCGGTGCGAGACCGAGCCGCATTCCTGACACACGTAACGGCGCTTCGTTTTTGCCATAAGTCCGTGCCATATCGAGAACAGATGACGAACGCAATTGCCATGCGCCTGTCTTCCCCGCTAGACACTTGCCATGCGCCAGAAGGAATTGCGGCTTGCTCTGGTATGTTACGGCGGGGTCAGCCTTGCGGTCTACATGCACGGGATCACCAAGGAGGTCTGGCACCTCGCCCGCGCGAGCCGCGCGTTCCATCATCCGGCAGCCGTTCCGCTGGAAGGGGCAGCGGCGGCCTATCGCGATTTTCTCAGGCTGATCGAGCGTGATCATGGCCTGCGCCTGCGGGTGCTGCCCGATATCCTGACCGGCGCAAGCGCGGGGGGCATCAACGCCGTGTTTCTCGCCCGGGCGATCCACGCCGGGCACAGCTTGGAACCGCTGACCGACCTGTGGCTGCAGAACGCCGACGTCAGCGAACTGACCGATCCCGAGGCCGAGCCGATGTGGCGCTACGCCAAGCTGTGGGCGCAGCCGATCGCCGAATGGTTCCTCTCGCGCCCCGGCAACGCGGTGAGCGCGACCGTCTCGCCCGAGACGCGGGCCGAGGTGCGCGCCAAGGTCTCGAAGCTGGTGCGCGGCCGGTGGTTCAGCCCACCCTTCTCCGGCGCGCGCTTTTCGGCGATGCTTTATGAAGCCTTCATGCGCATGGCCGATGAGGGCGACGGCATCCCGCTCCTCCCGGCAGGCTATCCCATCGACCTTGTCGTCACCGCCACCGATTTCCGCGGACACCCGGAAACGCTGCGCCTCAACTCGCCGCTGGAAGTGGAGGAGACCGAGCACCGCCTGCCGATCAACTTCCGCGCCCGCGTGGGTGATGGCGGCACGCTTGCCGATCCGCTCGAACTGGTGCTGGCCGCCCGCGCCACTGCCAGCTTTCCCGGCGCCTTCCCGCCGCTGACCCTCGCCGAGATCGACGCGCTCGCCGCCGAGGCGGGGCACCACTGGGTGAACCGCGGCGGCTTTCTTGCCCGCATCATGCCCGCCCACGTCGCGCGCGGCACGATCGGCGAGGTCGCGCTGATCGATGGGGCGGTGCTGGTCAATGCGCCCTTCGGCGCTGCCCTCTCCGCGCTCTACGGCCGCCCCGCCCAGCGCGAAGTCGACCGGCGCTTCGTCTATCTCGACCCCCGGCCCGAAGGCGCTGCGCCCACCCCGGCGATGCGCGCGCGTGATATCGGTTTCTTCGGCGCGATCTTCGGCTCTCTCTCGACCATCCCGCGCGAACAGCCAATCCGCGACGATCTGGAACGCATCGCGCAGCAATCGCGCGACGCAGGCCGGTTCAAGCGCATCGTCATGGACCTGCAGGGCGATATCGACCGCGCGGTGGAGAAGCTGTTCG
>VFQM010000305.1_pt1 | contig 56975 bp, 53 predicted proteins | sample 3512391 | NCBI WGS metagenome assembly VFQM01 (sample SAMN10412369, study PRJNA504923) | tailings metagenome | isolation source: Replicate 1 from Balatoc abandoned mine | place: Philippines | reverse complement strand
TCGATCTGGTGGCGGATCACCTCGCGGGCAAGGAGATGGAGATCGGCCGCCACTACCAAAAGATGGGCATGTGGCTTGCCGCCGACATGCGGTTCCGGAACGTGGTCGACAAGTTCGACACCACCAGCCACACCCCCGAGGCGCTCTACCGCCTGACCGAAAGCAGCCTTGCCCTCGGCGTGCCGCAGGAGGCGGTGAAATATACCGCGGTGCTGGGGGCGAACTACCCCGGCTCGGAGTGGTATGAACGCGCCTTCAAGCTAATCGGCAAGCATGCCGAGGGCGTGACCGCGTCCTGACCTGCCGCGGGGCCCGGGCGACCTGCCCGCCGCGTCCCGTTTGGCCGCACCCGACGCGGTGAACGGATGGGCGGTGGCCTGAGACCGACAGGACGCGGAACACCGCAGGCCTTGCAGCCCTAGGGCAGGGCATGGACATTCGCCCCGCTGCCGACACCCGTTCCCTCTCCGGAAAAGCTGCGCCGGTGCGCCGCATGCTGCTCTGGATCATTGCCGCCGCCGCGCTGTTCTGGCTGCTGCGCGAGGCCTTCACCGTGCTGATGCCGCTGATGGCCGGGCTGCTGCTGGCGCTGGCGGTCTGGCCGCTGGCCGACGCGATCCGCGCGCGCGTGCCGCAGGCGCTTGGCTGGCTCGGCGCGGTGACGGCGACGCTGGCGGTCCTTGCCCTGCTTGCGGGGTTCTTCACCGGCCTCGGGTTCGCTGTGCGCAGCATCTACGCACTTGCGATCGAGGTCGCCCCGCAGCTTGGCGACCGGCTCGCCGAACTGCCCTTCGATCTCACCGCAATGCTGCCCATCGGCGAGGACCCGGGCGAACAGGCCTCGGCGATCAGCGGGGACATCGCCGCGCACGCGCTCACCGCGCTCAACATGACGGTGACCACGCTGGGCGGTATCACCCTGGTCCTGTTCCTGATGCTGATGATGCTGAACGAGGCGCCGAACTGGAATGCCAAGCTGCGCGCCGTCACCGAGCGGCGCGAGGATGCCCGCATGTGGCGCGACATCGGGCGATCGGTGGGGGGCAAGTTCCGGGCCTATTTCCTCGCCCGCCTGCTGATCGGTGTGGTCAGCGGGGTGCTCTACGGCGGCTTCCTGTTCCTGTTGGGGATCGAAAATGCCCTGCTGTGGGGAATGCTGGCGATCCTGCTCAGCTTCCTGCCGACGATCGGCTCGATCATCTCGGGGGTGTTGCCGACCATCTATGTCTTCATAACCCGCGACTTCGGCGATGCGCTGGTCGTGGGGGCCGGCCTGCTCGTGATCGAACAGGTGCTGGGCAATCTTCTCGATCCGATGCTGATGGGCCGCCGGCTTGCGATCTCGCCGCTGGTGGTGCTGGCCTCGCTGGTGCTGTGGGCGCTGTTGTGGGGCCTTGCGGGCGCGCTGCTGGCGGTGCCGTTGACGGTCTTTGCCACGGTGGTGATGGCCCGGTTCGAGGCGCTGAAACCGGCCGCACTGCTGCTCACCGAATGCGAGGATTTCGGCGCGCTCGACGACTATGCCAGTGCAGATTGAAGCCGCAGCACCCCGCTCACAGCGCATCGCAATAGGCCGCGGCGGCGGCGGTGACGAGGATCACCTCGGCATCCCCGACGCGGCGGGCGGCGGCCACGTAATCGGCCGCCGACATTTCGGAGAGCGTCTTGCTGCTGCCATCGCTTGCCCGCGCAAGCTTGCGCAGCTGATCGGCCGAAAGCCGCTTCGCCATCTCCTCGGCCATGCAGCTAGCCGCAGGCGCTGCAACCCCGGCATCGACGAGGCCGCGCCCCACCGCCGCTTCCTTGGAACAGGCGGCGAGCAGGATCAGGGCAAGGGTGCAGACCATGCGCATCGGCGTTTTCCTCCGGCTCCCTTTCTGGAAAGGCGCGGGGCAGGGCGAAAGCACATGGGTCAGCAACCCGCCTGCGTACCGGCCCCGCCGCACTGGTGGATTGCCAATCGCTTGACGCGTGACGCGCCGCTGTGGCTGCGCTATCCCTGAGGGCGCCCATGCTCACCCGCCTCTCGATCCGCAACATCGTCCTCATCGAAGCGCTCGATCTCGATTTCGCGCGCGGGCTGGGCGTGCTGACGGGGGAGACGGGGGCGGGCAAGTCGATCCTGCTCGATGCCTTGGGGCTGGTGCTGGGCGACCGCGCGGAAACCTCGCTGGTGCGTGCCGGGGAAGAGAAGGCGAGCGTCACCGCCAGCTTCGAATTTGCCGCGCTGCCGCCTGCGATTGCCGCCGCGCTGGACGATGCCGACATTGCCATCGAGCCGGGCGAGCCGCTGATGATCCGCCGCCAGGTGCGCGCCGATGGCGGGTCCAAGGCCTTCGTCAACGATGCGCCCGCCAGTGTCGCGCTGCTGCGCGAACTCGCGCCCGCGCTGGTCGAACTCCACGGCCAGCACGACGACCGCGGCCTCGTCAACCCGCGCGGGCATCGCCAGCTGCTCGATCGCTATGCGGGGACGGATGTCGCCGGGCTGGAGCGCGCCTATGCCGAATGGGCCCGCGCCGAGGCACGGCTGGCCGAAGCGCGCGAGGCGGTCGATCAGGCGCGGGCCGATCAGGACCTGCTGATCGCCCACCTCGCCGAACTCTCCGCGCTGGAGCCGGTGGCGGGCGAGGAAGCGCGGCTTGCCGGCGCGCGGGCCGATATGCAGAAGGGCGAGAAGCTGTCGGGCGATCTCGAAGCCCTGCGGCACCTGTGGGAAGGTTCGGATTCGCCGCTCGCGGCCTTGCGCGTTGCCGCCCGCAAACTCGACCGGATCGCCGAACAGCACCCGCTGCTCTCCGAGGCGCTGGCCGCATTGGACCGCGCGGTGATCGAGGCGAGCGAGGCGGAGGACAAGCTTGCCAAGGCCGCCGATGCGCTGGTCCATGATCCCCTCGCGCTGGAACGCGCGGAGACGCGCCTGTTCGACCTGCGTGCCGCCGCCCGCAAGCACCGCTGCGAGGTCGACGACCTGCCCGAACTGATGCGCACGATGCGCGCACGGCTGGACGCAATCGAGGGCGGGGAGGCGCAGCTCGATGCGCTGGAAGCTGCGGCGCGCGAGGCGCGGGGGGCCTATGTCCGTGCCGCCGAAAAGGCCCGCGGCGCGCGGCTTGCCGGCGCGCAGCGCCTCGATGAAGCGGTGGCGGGGGAGCTTGCGCCCTTGAAGCTCGATGCCGCAAGGTTCCGCACCAGCGTCACGTCGCTGCCGGAGGAGCGCTGGGGCGCACACGGCATGGACGCGGTCGAGTTCCTGATCTCGACCAACCCGGGGGCGGATTTCGCGCCCTTGGCCAAGATCGCCAGCGGGGGCGAGCTGTCGCGCTTCATCCTCGCGCTGAAGGTCGCGCTGGCCGAGAAGGGCGGGGCGGCGACGATCATCTTTGACGAAATCGACCGGGGCGTGGGCGGCGCGGTCGCCAGCGCGATCGGTGAGCGGCTGGCGCGGCTGGCCTCGCGCGAGGGGCAGTTGCTGGCCGTGACCCACTCGCCGCAGGTCGCAGCGCGCGGGGGGCAGCACTACCTCATCGCCAAGGCTTCGAGCGGCACGGTGACAAAGACCAGCGTGGTGCTGCTCGACCATGCCGGGCGGCAGGAGGAAATCGCCCGGATGCTGTCCGGCGCCGAAGTGACGCCCGAGGCGCGCGCACAGGCGGACCGGCTGCTGGAGGGGGTGTGAGGCGCCTGCCTTTCCCGGTGCTGCTGCCGGTGCTGCTCGCGGCCTGCTCCCCCGCCACGCCCGCGCCCGAGGATCCTGTGACGCCCGTGCAGCCCGGCAAGGCGACCTTCGGGACCGACGCCAATCTCGCGCCTTCCGCTCCGCAAGCGGTGCTGCGCTATGCCGATCACCCGCGCGGCTTTGCCGAGTTGCGCCTGCCTTCGGGGGAGGGGCCTTTCCCGCTGGCGGTGATCTATCATGGCGGGTGCTGGAAAACGGGCATCGCCTCGCAGGCCTACATGGCCCCGCTCGCCACGCGCTGGCAGCAGCTCGGCATTGCGACGCTCAATGTCGATTACCGCGAGGTCGGGGACGGCGGCGGCTGGCCGGGGTCTTTCGAAGACTGGGCGGCCTCGGCCAGGCTGATCGAGGAGGTGGCGGCGCGCTACCCCATAGACCGCGCGCGGGTGACGCTGGTCGGCCATTCGGCGGGCGGGCTGCCGGCGATCTGGCTGGCGCGCGACGACGCCATTGACGGGCCGCTCGGCCGGCGCGCCGCCATCCCGGCGCGGGCGGCAATCGTGCTCGATGGGCCGGGCGATGTCGGGGAGGAGCACCGCGCCTTCGATGCGCTCTGCCAGTTCAGCGCGGTCGAGCCCTTCATGGGCGCCGTGCGCGAAGTCGATCCGGGCCGCTATGCCGCGATCGCTCCGGCCATCGCCGCACCGCTGCTCGGCAGCGTGCTGTTCGTGCAGGCCAAGCTCCCCGCGCCCTCCGCGGCCACGCAGGCCGCGCTCGAGGCAGGCGGGGCGAGGGTGAGCGTCCGCGAGAACCGGCAAGCGAGCCACTTTGCGATCATCACCCCCGGCAACCCCGTCTATGCCGCCAACGAACCTGCCATGCTGGCGGTGCTCAAGGGCGAATGAGTAATCGATGACCGACCCTGCACTCCCTTCCGAAGCCGATGCCGCCAACGAGTTGATGCGCCTCGCGCGGGCCATTGCGAAACACGACCGGCTGTATCACGCCGAGGATTCGCCGGAGATTTCCGACGCCGAGTATGATGCGCTGGTGCGCCGCAATGCCGAGCTCGAGGCGGCATTCCCGCATCTGGTCCGCGCCGACAGCCCCTCGCGCAAGGTCGGCCACGCCGTCGCCGCCTCGCCGCTCGGCAAGGTCGCGCACGAGGTTCGCATGATGAGCCTCGACAATGCCTTCAGCCCTGAGGAAGTGACCGAGTGGCTGGCACGGATGCGCCGGTTTCTGAACCTGCCCGAGGATGCCCCGCTGGCCTGCACGGCGGAGGACAAGATCGACGGGCTCTCGTGCTCGCTGCGCTACGAGAACGGGGTGCTGGTGCGCGCCGCCACCCGCGGCGACGGGCAGGTGGGCGAGGACGTGACGGCGAACGTCGCGCACATCCCTGACATCCCGCAAACACTCCCCGCGAGCGTCCCTGCCCTGTTTGAGGTGCGCGGGGAAGTCTATATGGAAAAACATGCTTTTACCGCACTCAATGCTGCGCAACATGAAGCGGGCGGGAAGGTCTTCGCCAACCCCCGCAACGCGGCTGCCGGGAGCCTGCGGCAGAAGGATGCAAGCGTCACCGCGAAGCGCCCTCTGCGGTTCTGGGCGCATGGCTGGGGCGCGGCGAGTGCGGTGCCGGGGACGACGCAGAGCAAGGTCGTGGCGAAGCTGCGGGAGTGGGGCTTTCCGGTCTCCCCCCGGTTCACCCGGATCGAGGGCGGCGCGGGCGATCTGATCGCGCATTTCAATGCCATCGGGCGGGCACGCCCCTCGCTGCCCTATGATATCGACGGCGTTGTCTACAAGCTCGACCGGCTCGACTGGCAGGAGCGCCTGGGCTTCGTCGCCAAGGCACCGCGCTGGGCGCTGGCGCACAAGTTCCCGGCCGAGCGCGCCGAGACCATCGTTCAGGGCATCGACATCCAGGTCGGGCGGACCGGCAAGCTCACGCCCGTGGGCCGCCTTGCTCCGGTGCTGGTCGGCGGGGTGACGGTCACCAACGTCACGCTCCACAACCGCGACGAGATCATGCGCCTCGGCCTCAGGATCGGTGACCGCGTGGTGATCCAGCGCGCCGGCGACGTGATCCCGCAGGTGGTCGCAAACCTGACCCGCGAGGAGCCGCGCCCCGCATTTGCCTTCCCCGATCACTGCCCCGAATGCGCCAGTGAGGCGGTCGCCGAGGAGGGCGAGGTCGACGTGCGCTGCACCGGGGGCCTGATCTGCCCGGCCCAGCGCACCCAGCGATTGGAGCACTTCGTCAGCCGCAAGGCATTGGACATCGAAGGACTGGGCGAGAAGACCATCGCCCAGTTCTTCGCGCTGGGTTGGCTCGAAAGCCCTGCGGATATCTACCGCCTGCGCCGCCGCCGCTCCGACATTCTGGCGCTTGAAGGCTGGCAGGAGAAGTCGGTCGACAACCTCCTTGCCGCGATCGAGGCCAAGCGCGCGCCCGATGCCGCGCGGCTGCTGTTCGCGCTCGGCATCCGCCATGTGGGCGAGGTGACGGCGCGCGATCTGATGAAGCATTTCCACGAGATGCCTGCGCTTCGCCTGCTCGCCGAACGCGCCCACGCGGGCGATGGCGATGCACAGGCCGAACTCACCGCCATCGACGGAATCGGTCCCTCGGTGGTCGAGGCGCTCGGCGATTTCTTCCACGAACCGCACAATGTCGCCGTCTGGGAAGACCTGCTGTCCGAAGTCACCCCGCCGCGCTACGAGGTCAAGACCCTCGCCAGCCGGGTGGCGGGCAAGACCGTGGTGTTCACCGGCAAGCTGGAAACCATGAGCCGTGATGAGGCCAAGGCGCAGGCCGAACGCCTCGGCGCGAAGGCTGCGGGCAGCGTCTCTGCCAAGACCGACCTGCTGGTCGCCGGGCCCGGGGCAGGCTCGAAGCTCAAGAAGGCGGCAGAGCTCGGGATCGAAACCACCGACGAAGCGGGCTGGGCGGCGATCGTCGCCGAGGCGCTGGGGGGCGGGGCAGGATGAGGCCGAGCGCCGCCACGCTTGCGCTGATGACGCTGCTGGCCGCGTGCAGCGACACGGGCGCTGCTCCTGAAGGGGGGCATGTCAGCCTTGCCGCACCGCTGCGGCTCGAACAGGTCTCCGCCGACCCAGTGGCGCAGGGCGAGCGGCTTTCGAAAGTCCTCGGTTGCACCGGCTGCCACAACGACAACCTCACCGGAAACGACTGGAGCGAGCCGGGATATGGCACCCTGTGGAGTGCCAATCTCACCCGCAGCGGCGGGCAATGGTCGCCTGACGAACTCACCCGGATGATCGTTCAAGGCAAACGCCCCGATCGCGCGCTGATGGAGATGCCCTCGCACATCTTCTCGCGCCTTCATCCCGATGATGTCGCCGCGCTCGTTGCCTATCTACAGTCGCTGAAGCCGGTGGGGCCTGTGCATCCCGAACGGACGATCGGGCCCCTGCTCCGCAAAGAGATCGACGCGGGTGAATACAGGGATTCGGCGCAAGAGGCCGTTGCACACAAAGGCGAGATGCCGCCGGACCTCGGGCCGGATCACGCCCAGGGCCGGCAGATCGTCAGTGTCACATGTGCCGAGTGTCACGGCACGGACCTGCGCGGCAAAGCCGCGCCCGATCCCGGCGCGAGTCCGCGTCCCGGCCTGCGCATGGTGGCCGCCTATGCGCCTGAGGACTTCACCCGCCTTCTGCGCACCGGCAAGGCGGCCGGTGACCGCGAGGTCGGGCTGATGAGCAGCGCCGCGCGGCGCCGCTATGCGCATTTCACCGACCGGGAGGTTGCGGCGGTGCGTGCCTACCTTGTGGAGCTGGCCGAACGTGATCCTTGAAGAACTCGCGCCTCAGGCGCTGCGCATCGCCGCCCTGCTGCGCGCGCGGGGAGAAAAGGTGGCGGTGGCGGACGGCGCGACCGGCGGCCTGATCGCGGCAAGCCTGCTGACCGTGCCGGGAGCGCTCGACTTTTTTGTCGGCGGGGGCGTGGTCTATTCGCTGCGCGCGCGCGACGTGCTCTTTGCTCTCCCGCGCGAGGCTTACAAGGGGATGCGCGGTGCGAGCGAGGATTACGCGCTGCTTCAGGCGCGGGCGATCCGCGACAATTTCGGCGCGGCCTGGGGGCTGGCCGAGAGCGGTTCGGTCGGCGGGTCCACGCATCCCTCGGGTGCGCCCGCGGGCCGGTCCGTGGCGGCGCTGGTCGGGCCTTCGGGAGAGCACACCCGCGTGATCGACACCGCCAGCGACGAGCGCATCGCCAACATGGCCGCCTTCACCCGCAACGCGCTCGCGCTGCTCGAGGAAACCCTCGCGCGCTAAGGTGTGTCAGGTAGCTGTTCGGCAAGTTTTTTCGTGGTAGTCCCTGCCCGGCGGCAACAGGGGCGACAGGGATCATGCCGGGGTATTTCCAGAAACTGATGCGCGATCTTGAATCGCCGGTCGAGGTGCGGCGCTTCGGATCGGGGTGGTTTGCGGGGTTTTTCGCGCTGCTGTTCGCGGTGAGCGGCTTCGTGATGGTCGTCGCGCTCAAGTTCCCGGCCTGGTTCACCACGCCCGAGCTTCAGGTGGTGCGCGACTGGCCGGGCTTTCGCACCGCGATCCATGCGATTCTGCTCACCAGCTATGCGCTCGCGCTGCTCAGCCTCCTGCTGCGGCCAAGGAAAGTGCTGGGGTTGACTGCGCTGATGATCGGCCTTGGCGCGGCGCTGCTCGGAGGGGCGGCGGTCGAGGCTGATGATGCGCGCGGCTGGGGCGTGTTCTTCGGGCTCGATTTCTTCATCGTCAACCTGCTGGCGAGCGGCTTCATGTTCGCGCCGCTGGAGCGTTTCGTCCCCCACCGGCGCGAACAGCGCCTGTTCCGCCACGAATGGCGCGAGGACCTGTTCTACTTCCTCGTCAGCTCGATGTTCGTGCAGGTGCTGGCCTTCCTGACGCTCGCGCCTTCGCAGATCATCAACGCCAACACGAACAGCTGGGACGCCTTCCGGGCGGGCGTGGCGGGCCTGCCGTGGGTGGTGCAGTTCGCCATCGTCCTCGTCGCTTCGGACATGCTGCAATACTGGTACCACCGGCTGTTTCATCAGGTGCCGTTCCTGTGGGGCTTTCATGCCGTGCATCACAGCGCCAGGTCGATGGACTGGCTGGCGGGATCGCGGATGCATCTGCTCGAGGTCGTACTGCTGCGGGCGGTGACCTCTCTGCCGCTGTTCACATTGGGCTTTGCGCCGTCGGTGATGCAGGCCTATCTCGGCTTCATCTATGTCTGGTCCTCGCTGCTGCACGCCAATGTGGGCGGCAACTTCAACCGCCTTGGCCACTGGATCGCCACGCCCCGCTTCCATCACTGGCACCACGGGCTGGAGCGCGAGGCGTTCGACGTGAATTTCGCGATCCACTTTCCCTGGATCGACAAGCTGTTCGGCACCTTCCACCTTCCGCAAGACCGCTGGCCCAAGGGCTACGGCATCCCCGAGGATGTCCCCACCGGCTATGGCGGGCAGTTCCTCTATCCCTGGACGCGCAAGGGCAAGACACTGGATGAAGAGGGCGGGGCGACGCCTGCCGAATAATTTTTCCGGCCCTGTCGAATCCGGCTTGGCAGGCGCGTCTTCCTGTCAGAGCCTCGCCATTCCGGCCGGGCGATGACGGAGACGACCCATGCAATTCATGCTGATGATCAACGAGGACGAGAGCCCATATGCCGGCCCCGGCGGCGCGGCGCTGCTTGAAGCAACGCTGGCCGGGCACATGAAGCTCGCCGAGGATCTGATCGCTGCCGGGGTGCCCTTCTCGGGCGAGCGGCTGAAGCCCGCCTCGACCGCGACGACCGTGCGTTCGGAGAACGGCAGTGTGACGCTGCATGACGGCCCCTTTGCCGAGACCCATGAGGAACTCGGCGGCTTCTACATCATCGATGTGCCCGGCCTCGACGAGGCGATCGCATGGGCAAAGCGCATCCCGGTCCCCAAGGGCGGGGTCGAAGTGCGCCCGGTGTGGCAGATGGGGCCAGAAAACTGAGCGCTAGGCTGAGCGCCGCTCTGGCGGCTGCGATCATGGCGGCGCGGCCCCGGGTGGTGGCCGCGCTTGCCGCGAATTTGCGCGATCTCGATGCGGCGGAGGAGGCCTTTGCCGAGGCAGCCGAACGCGCGCTCGCGCTTCCCGAAACCCCGCGCGATATGGCCGCATGGCTGTTCGTTGCGGGCAAGCGCCGGGCGCTGGACGCGGTCCGCAAGAGTGCCGCCGAAGTGCGCAGTTCCGAGGCGCTCGCTCGGGTGTCCGAAATGGCCGACATTCTTCATCTCCCGGAACCCATTCCCGACGAGCGGCTGCGGCTGCTGTTCATCTGCTGCCATCCCGCCTTGGGCGCAGAGGTGCGCGCGGCGCTGGCGCTGAAGGTGATCTGCGGGCTGCCGACCAGCCGGATCGCGCAGCTTTTCGTGGTGAGCGAGCCCGCGATGTTCCAGCGCATCACCCGCGCCAAGGCGAAGGTGCGCGAGGCGGGGATCGCCTTCGAACTGCCCCCGCGCCGCGATTGGCCCGGCAGGCTGGAGGCGGTGCTTCTGGCCCTGGAACTGGCTTTCACCGCCGCCTATGCGGACGCGGGCGGAGATCTGTCGGCGCAGGTGGGCGAGGATCTTGGCGCGGAGATCGAGCGGCTGGCGCTGCTGGTCGCCGAACTCCTGCCTGAAGAGCCCGAGGCGCTGGGCCTTGCCGCGCTGGTGGTGCTGGCACGCTCGCGCAGCGGGGCGCGGCTGGATGAGGGCGGCGCGATGGTGCCGCTCTCGCAGCAGGACGTGGGCCGCTGGGATCACGCGCGGATCGAGCAGGCGCGGCGGTTGATGGAGCAGGCGGCGCGGGCAGGGCGGTCGGGCCCCTGTCAGGTGATGGCCGCGATCCAGCTCGCCCATGCGCGGCGTGCCTTCGATGGCGCGGTGGATTGGCGCGCGGTGCTGCGCCTTTATGACGTGCTGCTGGCCTTGCGGCCTTCACCGATGGTGGCGCTGTCGCGGGCACTGGCGCTGGCGCAGGTCGAGGGGGCCGGGGCGGGGCTGACGGCGCTGGAGGACCTGCCTGCCGACCGGCTCGCGCTCGCCCGCCCATGGCATGTCGCGCGCGCCGATCTGCTGGCGAGGGCGGGGCATGCAGCGCAGGCGCGGGCGGCGCTCGATGCCGCGCTCGCGCTCGATCCGCCGCGTGCCGAACGTCTATGGCTGGAGCGGTGGCGCGCGAGGCTGGGGTAGACCGGCTTAACGCGTTCTGCGTCGCCGCAGCCACAGGATCGCCCAGTCGCCGCGCTGGAGCCTCGCGGCCATGCGGAAGCCCGCGCGATGCATCGCCCGCTTCACCGCCGCTTCCTGTTCGCCCGCCAGCAAGCCGGCGAGCAGCAGGCTTCCCCCGGACGACACCGCCGCCGCGAAGTCGGGCGCGAGGCTGACGAGCGGTCCTGCCAGAATGTTGGCGATGAGAAGGTCGTAAGGCCCGCGCACCTGCAGCAGCGGATCGTCCATCCCGTCGGCGACGATCATCACCGCCTCGCCGCGCCGCGCGCCCATTGGCACGCCGTTGAGGCGCGCGTTCTCCTCGACCACGCCGGTGCAGACCGGGTCGATGTCGGTGAGTGTGCAATGCGCGCGCGGCCACAGGGCGAGGGCAGCAAAGCCGAGCAGGCCGGTGCCGGTGCCGATATCGGCGACGTTCCTCGCCACAACGCCGCTCGCCTTCATCGCGCCCAGCATTTCAAGGCACCCTGCGGTGGTCTTGTGCTGGCCGGTGCCGAACGCCTGACTGGCGGGGATGACGAAGTCGATCAGGTCGGGGTCGGCGGGATAATCGGGGGTATGGACATGAAACCGCCCGGCGCGGATCGGGGGCGCGTTGTGCTGGCTGAGGGTCACCCAGTCGGCAGGCGGCAGTTCCTCCACGGTGATCTTCGGCGCGCGCCCCTCGAACAGCCCGGCCAGCGCAGCCTTTTCCGCCTTGCCGGGCTTCCTCGGATACCAGCCTTCCAGCACCCATTCGTCGGGCCGGTCCTCGGCCACTTCGCGGCCCGCGATGACGAGTTCGTAATCCCAGTCGTCAATCAGATCATGCGCGAGCAGCGCCGCCTGCACTTGCGGCTTGGGGGCGAAAGCCGAGAGCTTCCAGGTGGTGCTATCGGACAAAGCTCGCTCCGTTGGCGTCGATCACCGCGCCGGTCATGCTGGGGGGCGCATCCAAGGCGCAAAAGGCGATGATCGCCGCGATTTCATGAGGCGTCGCGACCCGGCCGAGCGGAATGTCGGCGAGCAGCCCCGGTCCCCCGCGCGAGGCGAGGTAATCGTCCGCCATGCTCGTGTCGGTGAAGCCGGGGGTCACGGCAAAGCTGAGGATGCCGTCCTTGGCATAGGCCCGGGCGATGGTCTTGTGCATCCCCACCATCCCGCTCTTGGCCGCTGCGTAATGCCAGTGCGCGGGGCTATCCCCGCGATAGGCGGCGCGGCTGGCGACATGGACAAGGCGCCCGGCGTGCCCGCGCTCCTGCCAGTGCAGCACCGCAAAGCGCGACAATTGCGCAGCGGCCGTGAGGTTGACCCTGAGCGTATCCTCCCACGCATCGAGCCATTCGATGTCCGAGCGATCGAGCCGGTTCGTCTCGAAGCGTCCGGCATTGTTGACGACGACGTCGATCTCCCCGCCGGCAAGGTCCAGCGCCTCCTCCCACAGGGCCGCAACGCTCAGCGGATCGCCAAAATCGGCGGCGATGATCGGCACCCCGTCTCCGGCAGGTGCCAGCGCGCGCGCGGTCCCACCTGAAGAATGGCCGATCACCCGGCACCCGCGCGCGGCCAGGGCATCGAGCGCCGCCCTGCCAATTCCGCGGCTTGATCCGGTGACGAGAATGTGTCCCATGCAATCGCCTATCCGAAACTTTGCAAGCCATGTCCACCATGTCGCCGCTTGCCTCAATTGGCAGGCACGCTAAGTGGAAGACACGTGAACAGGGACAAACGGGATCATCATGAACCAAAGACCGCTCTCTCCCCATTTGCAGGTGTGGCGCTGGGGCCCGCACATGCTTGTATCGATCCTCCACCGGGCGACGGGGGACGGCATGGCGATTGTCGGCCTTGCTGTGCTGGTGTGGTGGCTGGGCGCGCTCGCCAGCGGGCCTGAGGCCTATGCGACCTTCCAGAGCGCGATGGGATCGCCGCTCGGGTTGCTGGTGCTGGTCGGGCTGAGCTGGGCGTTCTTCACCCACATGATGAGCGGGCTTCGTCACTTCGTGCTCGATATCGGTGCAGGCTACGAGTTGGACACCAACCGCCTGTGGTCGATCATCTCGCCGATCATCGCGATCGTTCTTACCGCGGCCTTCTGGGCCCTGATCCTGACACGCTGAGGGGGAGCGTCACATATGGGCAACGGAACTTCCATCGGCCGCGTGCGCGGTCTTGGCGCGGCGCACGAAGGGCCGCATCACTGGCTGGTTCAGCGGTTCACCGCAATCGGCAATGTCGTGCTGATGAGCTGGCTGCTCGTAAGCCTCGTCATGCTTGGCGATTTCGGGCATGCCAATGTGGTCAAGTGGCTCGCGCATCCTGTCTCGGCGACGGCGATGATCCTCCTCGTGGTCAGCCTGTTCTGGCACGCGCGGCTCGGCCTGCAGGTGCTGATCGAGGACTACATTCACGAGCCGGGCAGCAAGTTCGGGCTGATCGCCGCGCTCAATCTGGCAACCATCGGCGGCGGGGCTTTCGCGGTCTTCAGCGTCGCCGCGCTCGCATTCGGAGGTAAGGCCTGATGGCAACCGCAGCACCCAAGGGAACGGCCAATGACGTCGGGGGCGCGCATCTGAAGGGCGCCTATACCATCGTCGATCACACCTATGACGTGGTCGTGGTGGGCGCGGGCGGTTCGGGCCTGCGCGCGACGATGGGCGCGGCCGAGGCCGGCCTGCGCACCGCGAACATCTCCAAGGTGTTCCCCACACGAAGCCACACCGTGGCCGCGCAGGGCGGGATCGCCGCCAGCCTCGGCAACAATTCGCCCGACCATTGGACCTGGCACATGTACGACACCGTCAAGGGGTCGGATTGGCTGGGCGATCAGGACGCGATCGAATATCTCGCGCGCGAAGCCCCGGCGGCGGTCTATGAGCTGGAGCACGCCGGCGTGCCGTTCAGCCGCAATGCCGACGGCACGATCTACCAGCGCCCCTTCGGCGGGCACATGCAGAACATGGGCGCCGGCCCGCCGGTGCAGCGCACCTGCGCCGCCGCCGACCGCACCGGCCACGCGATGCTCCACGCGCTCTATCAGCAGAGCCTGAAGTACGACGCGGACTTCTTCATCGAATACTTCGCGCTCGATCTCATCATGTCGGAACGTGACGGGGTGAAGCAGTGCGTCGGCGTGATGGCGATGTGCCTCGACGACGGCAAGATCCACCGCTTCCGCGCGCAGAGCGTGGTGCTGGCGACCGGCGGCTATGGCCGCTGCTACTACACCGCGACCTCGGCCCACACCTGCACCGGTGACGGCGGCGGTATGGTGCTGCGCGCCGGGCTGCCCTTGCAGGACATGGAGTTCGTGCAGTTCCACCCGACCGGCATCTACGGCGCGGGCGTGCTCATCACCGAGGGCGCGCGCGGGGAGGGTGGCTACCTCACCAACTCCGAAGGCGAGCGCTTCATGGAGCGTTATGCGCCTTCCGCGAAGGACCTCGCCTCGCGCGACGTTGTGAGCCGCTCGATGGCGCTGGAAATGCGCGAGGGGCGCGGCGTCGGCCCGGATGGCGACCACATCTACCTGCACCTCGATCACATCGACCCCAAGGTTCTGGCGGAACGGCTCCCGGGCATCACCGAAAGCGGCAAGATCTTCGCCGGCGTCGACCTCACCCGTCAGCCGCTGCCCGTCACCCCGACGGTGCATTACAACATGGGCGGCATTCCGTGTAACTATCACGGGCAGGTCGTGACGCTGGGGCCGGACGGCAATCCGGACACCGTGATCCCCGGGCTTTACGCGGTGGGTGAGGCGGCCTGCGTGTCTGTGCACGGGGCGAACCGCCTCGGCTCCAATTCGCTGATCGATCTCGTGGTGTTCGGCCGGGCGACCGGTCACCACCTGCGCGACAGCCTGAAGCCCAATGCCAAGCAGGCCGAACTGCCCGCCGACAGCGCCGATTTCGCGCTGACCCGGCTCGACCACTTCCGCTACGCGCAGGGCGGCTCGCCCACCGCGCAGATCCGGGCGGAAATGCAGAAGGCGATGCAGAAGCACTGCGCCGTGTTTCGCGACCAGAAGCTGATGGATGAAGGCGTCGCCAAGCTGGCCGAGCAGAACAAGCGGATGGAGGACATCCATGTCACCGACAAGTCGCTGATCTGGAACTCGGACCTGATCGAGACGCTCGAGCTCGACAACCTCATGGCGCAGGCCAACGTGACGATGGCCTCGGCCGCCAACCGCAAGGAAAGTCGCGGCGCCCACGCGCACGAGGACTTCCCCAACCGCGACGATGCGAACTGGATGAAGCACACGATCAGCTGGTTCGACGGCTGGGGCGGTCGCGGCTCGAACAGCCGCATCGATTACCGTCCGGTGCATGAGTACACGCTGACGGACGACATCAAGTACATCGAGCCCAAGGCGCGGGTGTACTGATCGCCCGCATTGGCTGAAGACAGGCAGGGCCCGGTCCTCTCGAAGGACCGGGCCTTTTTCATGAGTGCGCAGATGAGCACGCTGTCCACATCCGTCCATTCGTGCAGCGCCCTGACGCCTGTGTCGACAAGGCGGGCTGGCTCGCATCGCTCTTGACCAGCCCCTCGCCCACAGGCAGCTTCGGTGCGGCATGCACAGGGGCGCGATCATGGGGCGGATTTGGGCGGGAGCATTGGCCGCAGTGCTCGCCATGCCCGCCTTGTCGCAGTCTTCGGCATCCGATCCCTTCCAGCCCCCGCCGCACACCGTGCCCTTTCCCGATCTCGCCACGGGCAAGACCGAGACCGAGCGTGACAAGAGCTACGAGCTGTCGCCTGAACTGCATCGCGGCGTTTCGGTCGCGGCAATGCGCGCGCAGGCACGGCGGCTCGATGCCGCGCTGGCCGCGCTCCAGCCCCAGCGCCCCGGCACGCCCGACGCCTATGTCCTGACCGTCGCGCTCGACAGCGACCCCGTCTTCGCCCGCGAGGCGCGCGAGGCGGCGCGGGTGCTGTCGGCGCGCTACGGGGCCCAGGGGCGCACGCTGACAGTGGCCGGACCCGACGGCAAGCGCGACGATGCGCCCCACGGCTCGATCACTGCGCTGCTGCTCGCGCTCGAACATCTTGGCGGCGTGATGGACGGCGGCGAGGACGTCCTCGTGCTCTACACCACCAGCCACGGCAGCGACGTGGGGCTTGCCTATCACTGGGGTGACACCGGCTTCGGCGTGCTCTCGCCGAAGACCCTCAAGACGGCGCTGGCCGAGGCGGGGATCGCGCGGCGCGTGCTGATCCTTTCGGCCTGCTATTCGGGGGTGTTCATCCCCGCGCTCGCCAGCCCCGATACCGCGATCCTCACCGCCGCGGCGAGCACCCGCACCTCGTTCGGCTGCCTTGCCGAGAACGACTGGACGTTTTTCGGCGACGCGCTCGTCAATCGCGCGCTGCGCCAGCCCGTCTCGCTGGACGAGGCGGCGCGGATGGCGGGGCGCTCGGTCGCGGAATGGGAAGCCAGGGCGCGCTTTCTCGCCTCGCTGCCGCAGACCAACATCGGCATGCGCGCGCGCGAATGGCTCCCCCTGATTGAGGCGAACATGCCCCGCCAGGCGAGCGCGCCGGTCGGCCGCCCGGCCTTCTCCGAATAGGGTTACTGCACCGCTTCCCCATGCAGTGTGGGGGGATTGACCTTGTGCCCGCTTAATGTATCCAGTGGATACACAAACCCAGCACAAGGCAATTCCCATGAACCCGTTCGATGCTCTCAAGGCCCAGCTTTCCGCTGTCGTTCCCTTCGCCTCTCATGTCGGCGTCGTGCTCGAGACGATCGGCGAGGGCGAGGCGACCGCCACCCTTGCGCAGACCCGCGACACCTCCAACCACATCGCCACGATGCACGCAGGCGCGCTGTTCACGCTGGCCGAGGCAGCCTCGGGCGCGGCGATGGCGGGGATGTTCCTCGAACGCCTTGCCGCCCTTCGCCCCGTCGCTGCAGGATCGACCATCGCCTATGTGAGGCCGGCCAAGGGGACGATCACCGCGCACGCCGCCGTCGAAGGCAGCAGGGATGCGCTGTTCGCCGCGCTCGATGGCGAAGGCAAGGTGCGCTTCCCGGTCAACATCACGATGCAGGATGCCGAGGGCCGCGAGGTCGCGCGGATGAGCGTCGACTGGCACCTTGCGGCCTTGGCGAAGGCGGCCTGACCGCCTAATCGGCAGGGCATGACCCGGCGTGCGGCCTATCACCATGGCGATCTTGCGGCAGCCGCGCTCGACGCGGCGCTGGAGATGGTGGCCGAGGATCCGGCGGCAGGTTTCTCGCTGCGCCAGCTGGCCGAACGGCTCGGGGTCGCGCACCGGGCGCTCTACAACCATTTCGACACGCGTGAGACGCTGCTCGCGGCGCTCGCTGCGCGCGGGTTCGAGCGGCTTGCCGCCGTCCTTGCCCCTGCGCCCAATCCGGCCGCCTTCCTGGCCGCCTATGTCCGCTTCGCGCTGGCCCAGCCGGGGCTCTATGCGGTGATGACCGGGCGGACCCACGAACAGATCAACGCCGTGCCTGCGCTTCGCGGCGCCGTCGACCGGGTGATCGCGGTAGCGCTCGCGGCGCTCGCCACCCCCGGCGCTGACGAGGAGACAAGGCGGCGCGAGGTGATGCGGGTGTGGATGCTCGCCCACGGCGCGATCGGCTTGCAGCGCGCCGGGATGCTCCGCCTCAGGCGCGAGGATGCTTTCGTCGATGAGGTGCTGCACATCGCCGGCCTCTCGGGGCAACAGGAGAGAGAATGATGAACCCAGCCGATGCCATGCCGTTCTCCAGGCTGATGGGCGTAACCGTCACCACGGCGAGCGCGGATGCGGTCGAGGGCGAGATCACCGTGCGCGAGGATCTGTGCACCGCGGGCGGGATCATGCACGGCGGGGCGATCATGGCCTATGCCGATGCTCTGGGCGCAGTCGGCGCGGTCGCCTGCCTTCCCGAGGGCGCGAAGGGCACCACCACCATCGAGAGCAAGACCAACTTTCTCGGCGCCGCGCCCGTCGGTGCGCTGGTGAGGGGAAGGGCCGTGCCGCTCAAGACCGGTCGGCGGATGTCGGTGTGGCAGACCACCATCGAGACCGCCGACGGCAAGCCGGTCGCGGTGGTTATCCAGACGCAGCTGGTGCTCTAGGGCTTAGCCGCCGCCCGCCGCGCGGCAATGATCCGCACCGGCTCGGCGATGATCTGGCCCTTCATGATCCCTTCGCCCTTGTTCGGATCGCGGGGGCGAGCGAGGATCGCGGCAATCACGTCCATGCCGCCCGTCACGTAGCCGAAGGCGGCGTAGCCTGCGACCCAGCCCGGATCGCTGGCGGACGGATCGGCGTCGAACCCGGTCTGGTCCTCGATCATCACGAAGAAATCCCCGTCCGCATCGCCGGGCGCATTCATCGCCATCGACAGTGCGCCGTGGGTGTGGGTGAGGCCGGTGGCGCTGGTCGGCTCGTGCGTAATCTTGGGCAGGACGCGCTTGGGATCATTGACCACGCCTGCTTGGACGAGGCCCGATGGCTGGCGTTCCCCGCCAAGGTCCATTGCGCGGTAGAAGGTCACCCCGTCGAAGCGCTTCTCGTCGACATAGCGCAGGAAATTGCGCGCGGTAATCGGCGCGCGTTCGGTTTCGAGCGCGATGGTGACGGGGCCGAGGCTGGTTTCGAGCACGACGTCGACATGGCCCGCTTCGGGGAAGGGGCGGGTGGCAGGGCGGGCGGTAGGGGCCTTGGCAAATGCGCCCGGCGGCGGCGGGGCGGCTTCGGGCGGTCGGGGCAGTTCGAACTTCATCAGCAGGGTGCGTTGGCAGCCGGGCCGCTTCACCCGTTCGCAGTTCTGAAGATTGTCGTCCGAAACCATGTAGAAGAATGTCCGCCCCGGCTCCTCGCGCAGGGCCAGCCCCTCGAAATTGTCGAGCAGCAGCGGCGGGGCAAGGATTGCGAGTGTGCGCGTCTCGCCGCCGGGGGAGAGTTCGACAACGGCGGCGCGGTTGCCTTTTCCGGGGGTGTAGCTGCGGAAGAGAACGAAGCAGGTGCCGTCCACGCGGCAGGCGGCATCGGTCGGCACGCCGCCGACCTGCGCGATTCCCTCGGGCGCGGCGAGATGGAAGCCCTGCATGCCCTGATCGGTGATACGCAGGCAATTGGGGCGGGCGGCATCCACCCATTCCCCGCATGCCAGCACGCCGCCTTCATAGGCGGCGAGCGTCTCGATCCCCTCGTTTGGCGCGACGCCTGCGACGAGCGCGGCTGCGCGGGTGTCGGTGCCGGTCGCGGGGCCTTCAAGGTCGGCATAGCGCCAGACGCGGTGCTCCTGCTCGAAGGCGACCAGCCAATCGCCCGAGGCAAGCCGGGTCAGGCCTTCCGCATCGCCGCGCTTCTTCGTATCGAGAGCCTTGCCTCCCGCATCCAGCAGCGGCCCGAGCCTGACGCCCGAGACATCGACCAGCTTGGACCCGACCTCGCTCAAGGTCAGTTCCATCCAGCGCCCGTCATCCGTCACCGCGAACAGCGCGCCGTCATGCCATTCAAGGGCGGAAATGCCGCCGATATCCGCCTTGTCGGGGCTGATCTCGACCCCGCCGCGGAACACCAGTTCACCGATTGGCCGTTCGGGTTCTCCCGGCGCGATCTCGACCGGGGCGGTCATGGGGAGGAAGGCATCGGGCGCCTGCGCCGCGGCCGGGGCGGCGATGAGGCCGACAAGAACGGGGGCGAGGGCGCGCATCCATGTCATTCGTCCGGGTGTATAGCCGCTTCGACGAAGCGCAAGGGTTGAGGGGTACTGTTCAGCCGCGCGCAAGGTTTACAATCGTAGTCGTCGCAACTACAGGTGTAATCGACAAGCGAGGGAGACGCTGCCGTGTCCGCATCCCATGACAATCCGGAATCCGGTCCGGGCGAACGCATCACCGAGGCTGAACACGCGGTGATGGAAGTGCTGTGGGACCGCCCGCGCCAGACGGCTGCCGAGGTGTGCGAGGATGTCTGCGCGGCGCGCGGCTGGAGCCTTGCCACGGTCAAGACCCTGCTTTCCCGGTTGGTCCAGAAGGGCGCGCTTGCCGCTGAGCCAGACGGGCGGCGCTTCCTCTACACGCCATTGATTGCGCGCGAGGCTTACGTCGGGGGCGAAAGCCGCCGCCTCGTCGACCGCCTGTTCGGCGGCAGCGCGGTATCGCTGGTCGCGCATCTTGCCGAAAGCGAGGCCCTGACCGACGCGGATCTCGCCGAGATCGAGGCGCTGTTGAAGGAGCTCAGGGCATGAGCGCGGTGCTGTTCCAGACGCTCGCCTGGACGGGCGTGCTGATCGCCGCGGTGCTGGTGCTGCGCCGCCCCGTCTCGCGCCATTTCGGCCCGCAGGCGGCCTATGCGCTGTGGGCGCTGCCCCTGCTTCGGCTGGTGCTGCCGCCGGTGACGCTTCCGGCATGGATGGCTCCTGCCGCAGCGCCTGACGCGCCGCAGGTGGTGCTGCGGTCTGCGGCAACGCCTGCCGATGCGCAGATGTGGCATGCTGCTGCCGAGCCGTCCGCGCTCCCCATCCCGGCCGCGCCCGTAGCGGCGCCGCCGCACGCGGGATTCGACCTTGTCGCCCTGCTCGCAGACCTGCCGCTCGCCGAAACGCTGCTGCTTGTCTGGCTCGGCGGGGCGGGGGTGTTCCTGTGGCAGCGTTTCGCCGCCTATTTCGCCCTGCGCGCTGCCTTGCTGGCCGAGGGGCGCGAGGTCGGGCGCATCGTAGGCCGGATCGGCAAGGTGCGCCTCGTGGAGACGCCAGCGACACCCTCGCCGCTGGCGATGGGCGTGCTCGATCGCGTCATCGCCCTGCCGCCTGGATTCCTCGCGCTCCACGACCGCATGGGCCGCGATCTGGCCTTGGCACATGAGCTTGCCCATCACCGCGGCGGGGATCTGCTGGTCAACATCCTCGTCCAGCCGCTGTTTGCGCTGCACTGGTTCAATCCGCTTGCCCGCTATGGCTGGCTGGCGCTTCGGCGCGATCAGGAGGCAGCTTGCGACGCGCGGGTCATGGCCCGGCGTTCGGCGCGGGAGCGTGCCGCCTATGCCATGCTGATCGCCCGCTTTGCCTCCGCGCCCGGCGGCGGTCAGACTGCCGCACTCACCGCGCCCATGGCCTGTCCGGTGCTGGGCGAAACCTCGATCATCCACCGCCTGAGGAGCCTTGCCATGTCCGATCCCACTCCCCGTCGCCGCATGGCCGGGCGCGCGCTGCTCGGCGCGGGCCTGCTGGCCCTGCCGCTCACCGCCTCGATCACCTATGCCGCGAGCGAAAGCGTGTTCGAGGCGCCCGAGCCGCCCGAAGTGCCCGAGCCGCCCCAGCCGCCGCTGCCCCCCGAAGCGCCCGTAGCCCCCGAGGCCCCGGAGCCGCCGCTGCCGCCCGAAGCGCCCGAGCCCCCCGCCGTCCTGCTGCTCGATGCGCTGGGCCCTGACGGGGTTGCCGACCCGCAGGTCACCGAGAAGGTGTGGCGCGATGCCGACGGCAAGGAGCACCGCGTCAAGATCGTCACCCGCGGCGGCCCGGAAGCCGAAGCCCGGGCTTTGCACGGCGAGGCGATGGAGGGCATGGACAAGGCCGAGAGTGAGATGATGGTCGCCGAGCTGCGCGCCGCTCTTGCCGAGGCCGACAAGGAGCTTGCCGAACTGCCGCGCATGCTCGCCGCGGCGCGTGCCGAAGCCGAGGCCGCCAATGCCGAGGCCCGCGCCGTCGGCTCGCCCGCGCGCGTCGTCGTCAAGGAGCAATGCAATCGCGGCAGTAACGAAGTGTCCGAAACCACCACCCGGGACGGTGTGCAGGTGATCAGCATCTGCCAGCGCCGGATCATGGCCTCGGCGATCATGGGTCTCAAGGAAGCCCGCGCCGAGATCGCCCGCGATCGCGACATTCCAGAGAGTACGCGCAAGCAGTTGCTGCGCACGCTCGACGGGCAGATCGCCCGCTGGCGCGATCAGGAGAGTTGATCGGGAGGTTGGCGACCGCGCGCTCTACTGGCGCGCGGTCGCCGCCGCTTGGGTTGCCTTGGGCCGGGCCGGATAGGCGCAACCGCGGCCCAGCCCCCAGCCCTTGAGGAACGACCGGCGCACCATCCCTGCGGTGTAGGCCGCCTGCATCGCCCGGTCGGCGCTCGCTGCGCCCGTCGCCTCGCGGACCAGCCCGCGGAACGGAATGATCGACCCGACGAGCCCTTGCGCGATGCGTCCTTCGCTGATGCGCTTCTGGCCGTCATCCTCGGCGATGTCGTAATCCGCGCCCAGCACCATATCGAGATCGGCGATCGCGCTCACCAGCGCATTGCATTTGCCCATGCCTTCGGTCGCATAGGGATTGCGCACCGCCGCCTGCAGCGCCTCCGGAATGTCGCGCCCGTCGATGTTGAGGTCGCGCAAGGGGGTCTTGGCGACCTCCTTGGCGTCGGGTTCGGGAATGACCTGCGCGCCGAGCGGAGCGGCAAGGCCCCATCCGAAAACGGCGAGGGCTGCGAGAGGAATGGGGCGCATGGGATCAACCTCCTTGGAAGAACACGTCGCAAGCCGCGTCGTCGGTGCTTTCCAGCCCCAGCCTCAACGCTGACATGCGCTGACGGCTGGTGCCGTGGGTGAAGCTTTCGGGATTGATGGACTGGCCGGCATTGCGCATCAGCGTATCGTCGCCAATCGCACTTGCAGCCTTCAGACCTTCCTCCAGATCGCCCGCCTCGATAAGCGAACGGTTCTTGCCCGCCCACATCCCGGCATAGCAATCTGCTTGAAGTTCCATCGCCACCTGCAGGCGGTTGGCAGCGGCGGGGTTGCGCTGCTGCTCGGCGCGGATCTGCCGGGCGAGGCCGGTGATGTTCTGGATGTGGTGCCCGTATTCATGGGCGATCACGTAAAGCCGCGCGAAATCTCCGCCCGTTCCCGCCATCTGGGCGAGCTGATCATAGAAGCCGGTGTCGATATAGATGCCCTTGTCGGCCGGGCAGTAGAAAGGCCCTGCCGCCGAGGTCGCGCTGCCGCAGCCTTCGGTCGTCACCTGGCCGCCCTGATAGAGGTCGAGGAACGGCTGTTCGAAAGGCAGGCCGGCGCGCTGGAAGGTGGCGGACCATGTCGCATCGAGGCTGGTGAGCGCACTGCAGGCCTCGGTCGCATAGGCGCTGCTGGTGCACACCTCCTGCTCGCTGAGTTGCTGCCCGCCTGCGCCCTCGGGCGACGCGGTCTGCTGCTGCACGCCTTCGACCATGCCGATTGTCTGCATCGGATCGAGCCCGAACACGACAGCGCCGATCAGCGCGATGATCAGTGTCCCGCAGCCGATCCCCCGTGCGCCCACGCCGCCCCCGCCGCCGTCGCTTGAGCGCACATTGATCTGCGAAGTGTCGAACGGCCCCAACCGCATTGCAAAATCTCCCAAGCGCCCCGTTTACCAATCCAATTTGCTGGACAGCCGCGTTTGCCACGGCAAAAGCGAACGCCTAGAGGCGGTGCGTGCAGGAGATGCGGCGAATGCTCAAGGACAAGCGTGCTCTCGTGACCGGCTCGACCTCGGGGATCGGCCTGGCGATCGCGCGCGCGCTGGCGGCTGAGGGCGCGGAGGTGATTCTCAACGGGCTGGGCGATCCTGAAGCAATTACCGCGCTTTGCGAGGAGCTTGGCGCGGCTTATAACGGCGCCAACCTGATGGACCCCGCGGCCATCGCAAGCATGATGGAGGCGCTCGGCCCGGTCGACATCCTGGTCAACAATGCCGGAATGCAGCACGTCGCCGCCGTCGAAGACTTCCCGCCCGAAAAGTGGGACGCGATCATCGCTCTCAATCTCACCGCCGCCTTTCACACCACGCGCCTTGCGGTGCCGGGGATGAAGGCGCGCGGCTGGGGGCGGATCATCAACACCGCGAGCGCGCATTCGCAGGTCGCCTCGCCGTTCAAGAGCGCCTATGTCGCGGCCAAGCATGGCCTTGCCGGCTTCACCAAGACCATCGCGCTGGAACTCGCCACACATGGGATCACCGCCAATTGCATCTCGCCCGGCTACGTCTGGACGCCGCTGGTGGAGAACCAGATCCCCGACACGATGGCCGCCCGCGGCATGACCCGCGATCAGGTGATGAACGACGTCCTTCTCGCCAAGCAGCCGACCAAAGAGTTCGTCCAGCCCGATGATATCGCGGCGCTCGCGGTGTTCCTGTGCTCTCCTGCCGCGCGCGGGATCACCGGCGCGAACTACGCGATCGACGGGGGCTGGACCGCGGAATGAGCGGCGCGGGCCTGTCCCGGCTGGCGTTGGCGCTGCTGGCGAGCCTCGTGCTCGCGGCCTGCGCGCCGCGCGCCCCGGTGGCGCGCGTTCCGGTGGTCGACCGCGCCGCCATCGCCGCGCAGCTCTCCGCCGATATCGCCGCGCTGTCCGCCGACGAGATGGCCGGGCGCAAGCCCGGCACGGCCGGCGCCCGCGCCGCCTATGGCTTTATCGAAAAGCGCATGGGCGAGATCGGTCTGGTCTCGGGCACCAATGATCCGGGGTCCTACTGGCGCTTGCCGGTCGACCTCCTCGCGACCGAGCCGGAGAGCGGGCAATTGACCCTCGGGCAGGGGCGGCGGCGGGTGGTGGTGCCGGCCGCGGATGCCGCCGTCTACACTCCGCGCCGCCGGGCGCTGGCCTTCGGCGGGCCGGGCACTGGGGTGCCGGTGGTGTTTGTCGGCTACGGCGACGGTTCGGTGCTGGGCGATGCGCTGGCGGGCGCGGTTGCGGTGATGCTTGCCGATCCGGGGCGCGACGCGGAGCGCCGCGAGGCGCTGTTCCGCCAAAGGGCGACGGCGGTGCTGACCGTGCTGCCCGGCGCCGCTGCGCTTGCCGCGGTGCGCCGTGCGGAGGAGCGGCCCCGTCTCCAGCTCGCCGCCGATGAACAGGACACGCTCGCCGCCTACATCACCGACAAGGCTTTTGCCGATGTGATCGGCGCGCGGCGCTGGAAGAGCCTCAAGGCCGAGGCCGAGGACGCTGCCTTTGCCCCGCTCGAACTCAACCTCTCGGTCGCGATCGAGGCAACCGCGGACCGCCGCGAGTTTCCCAGCCAGAACATCATCGGGATGATCCCCGGCAATGCGCCTGGCTCGGGCGCGGTGCTGCTGCTGGCGCATTGGGATCACCTTGGCGAATGCGGCGCGCCCGACGCTGCCGACCGCATCTGCAACGGCGCGGCCGACAATGCGAGCGGGGTTGCCATGATGCTTGAACTGGCGCGGCGGCTGAAGGCCGGGCCGCCGCTGGGGCGCGACATCTATGTGCTGGCCACAACTGCCGAGGAAGCCGGCCTGCTCGGAGCCCGATCGTTCGTGCGCACGCCGCCGCTGCCGCTTGCGAACATCGTTGCTGCCTTCAATTTCGACATGATGGCTGTCGCCCCCGCAGGTGCGCCGCTGGGCTTCATCGGGCGCGGGCAGAACCCGGGTCTCGATGCCGCGATTCTGGCTGCGATCGACCGCAACGGACGCCGGATCGGCGACCAGAGCCTCGCCGACGGCTATCTCCAGCGTCAGGACGGCTGGGTGCTGCTCGAGGCGGGCGTTCCCGCGGTGCTGCTGTCGAGCACCTACGGGAGCCGCATGGTGCTCGATCCCTTCATCGCCTCGCGCTACCACCAGCCGGGCGACGAGGCGGGGCAGATCGACTATGGCGGGGCGATCGACGATCTCATCCTCCACGAAGACCTGATCCGCGAGATTGCCGATCCCGCACGCTATCCGGCATCCACGCCAGACCGGCCCTAGCGCAAGCGCGCATGTGCGGTTACATGGGCCGCCACGAATCTCCCGCCAGAGGAGACCCCCTCCCGTTATCTGCGAAAGTGGCGCTCATGGATATCCCGCTCGGTTTGACCTTCGATGACGTGCTGCTTCGCCCGGCGGAAAGCAGCGTCCTGCCGAGCATGGCCGACACCTCGACCCGCCTGACCCGCGACATCGCGCTCAACATCCCGGTCCTGTCCTCGGCGATGGACACCGTGACCGAGGCTGACATGGCGATCGCGATGGCGCAATTGGGCGGGATCGGCGTGCTCCATCGCAACCTCGACATCGCCGAGCAATGCGCCGCGGTGCGGGCGGTGAAGCGCTACGAAAGCGGCATGGTGGTGAACCCCATCACCATCGGCCCCGACGCGACGCTGGGCGAGGCGCAGGCGCTGATGCAGCAGCACCGCATCAGCGGCATTCCGGTGGTGGATGCGGGCGGCAAGCTGGTCGGCATCCTCACCAACCGCGACGTGCGCTTTGCCGAAAACCCGCTCCAGCCCGTGCGCGAGCTGATGACGACCGAGAACCTCGCTACCGTGCCATTGGGCACCGGGCAGGAAGAGGCGCGCCGCCTGCTCCACGCGCGCCGGATCGAAAAGCTGCTGGTGGTGGACGATGCCTTCCACTGCATCGGGCTCATCACGGTGAAGGACATCGAAAAGGCGGTGAACTACCCCCACGCCACCAAGGACAGCACGGGCCGCCTGCGGGTGGCGGCGGCGACCACGGTGGGCGATGCAGGTTTCGCCCGCACCGAGGCGCTGGTCGATGCCGAGGTCGACGTGATCGTGATCGACACCGCCCATGGCCACAACATCGAGGTCGCCCGCGCGGTCGAGCGGGTGAAGAAACTTTCCAACGCCGTGCAGGTGATCGCCGGTAACGTTGCCACCGCTGAAGCCACGCGCGCGCTGGTCGATGCGGGGGCCGATGCGGTGAAGGTCGGGATCGGCCCGGGCTCGATCTGCACCACCCGCGTGGTTGCAGGCGTCGGCGTGCCGCAATTGACCGCGATCATGGAGAGCGCCGCCGAAGCCGCCAAGTCGGGCGTGCCGGTGATCGCCGATGGCGGCCTGCGCACCTCGGGCGATGCCGCCAAGGCGCTGGCAGCTGGCGCTTCGAGCGTCATGATCGGCTCGATGCTCGCGGGCACCACCGAAAGCCCGGGCGAGGTGTTCCTCTACCAGGGCCGCAGCTACAAGGCCTATCGCGGCATGGGCAGCGTCGGCGCGATGGCGCGGGGTTCAGCCGACCGCTATTTCCAGCAGGACGTCTCGGCGATGAAGCTGGTGCCCGAAGGGATCGAGGGGCAGGTGCCGTTCAAGGGCCCGGCGGCGGACGTGGTCCACCAGCTGGTCGGCGGGATCAAGGCGGCGATGGGCTACACCGGCTCGCGCACCATTACCGATCTTCAGGAACGCGCGAAGTTCGTGCGGATCACCAATGCGGGGCTTTCGGAAAGCCACGTCCACGATGTCGCGATCACCCGCGAGGCGCCGAACTATCCCACACGCTGAGGCCTCGATATGACCCCCGCCGCTAGAGTCCAGGCGGCGATCGAGCTGCTCGATACCGTCATCGCGTCCGCGCGCTCCAAGGGCGCGCCCGCCGACCGCATCATCGCCGACTATTTCCGCGCCCGCCGTTATGCCGGGTCGAAAGATCGCCGCGCGGTGCGCGATCTCGTTTACCGCGCGATTCGGCTGTGCGGCCCGGTGCCCGCCAGCGGGCGCGCGGCGATACTGGCGGTGGCGGGCCAGGACGCAGGCGTGGCTGCGCTGTTCGACGGTTCCCCCCACGGCCCCACCGCCCGCGGTGATGCCGAGGAGGCAGCCAGCACCGGCCTCGCGCCCAAGTGGCTTGCCGCGGCCTTGCGCGCCTCGGGCCTCGGCGGGCGCGAGATTGCCGCGTTGCTGGACCGTGCGCCGCTTGATGTGCGGGTCAATGCGCTCAAGGCCGACCGCGCCGGGCTGGAGCTTCCCGAACCCGGCGAGCCGCTCGCCTCCGCGCAAGGGCTGCGCTTCCCCACCGGGACCGCTGTCGAGACATGGCCTGCCTACTGCGAAGGCCTCGTCGAGGTACAGGACCTCGGCAGCCAGCTGATCGTCGAATCGCTGCCCGTCAGCCCGGGCGACACGATCATCGACCTGTGCGCAGGCGGCGGGGGCAAGACGCTGGCGCTGGCGGCACGGCTCGGCAATGCGGCGAGCATCGTCGCTGCCGACACCGACAAGCGCCGCCTCGGCAACCTTGCCCCGCGCGCCGCACGGGCAGGGGCGGCGGTCGATCATACCGTGCTGCTCGATCCGGGGCGCGAGATGCAGGCGCTCTTGCCGTGGGCGGGCAAGGCCGATCACGTGCTGGTCGATGCGCCCTGTTCGGGCAGCGGCACCTGGCGCCGCAGCCCAGAGGGGCGCTGGCGACTCGATCCCGCTGAGCTCGCCCGGCTTAACCATCTTCAGGACCATGTGCTCGGGCTGGCCGCCAGGCTGGTACGGCCCGGCGGGACCATCGCCTTCGTCACCTGTTCGGTGCTCGATGCCGAAGGGCCTGACCGGATCGCCGCCTTCCTCGCGGCCCACCCTGCCTGGCGCAGCGAGCCACTGTCGCTTCCCTTCGGAACCCCGCGTGGTGCAGGAATGCGGCTCGATCCGCTTCATCATGGAACGGACGGTTTTTTCGTCGCCTGCCTTCGTTCACCATGATAAGCTCCGGTGTTATGACCCAGCCGTCCGGTTCCCGGTCTCATGCACTGAAGGAGCTCCTGATGCGTTTCGCAGCCCCTGCCGCCGCTCTCTCGCTGTGTTTCGCGATGACGGCCAGCATCACCGTCGCCGGCGGGGTAGGGGCGCCCGATCCGCGGGCCGAGGCGCTGATCGCGCAAGGGCAGACAGCGCTGGCAGGCGGCCAGACGCAGGCGGCGATCGACGCATTCGAAGCGGCCTTGGCGGTCGATCCGGGCCATACGCCGATCTTCATCGATCTCGCCGAAGCCGCTCGCCAGCAGGGGTTGCAGGGCAAGGCGATCCGCTATTACCGCGAGGCGCTGGAGCGCGATCCCGGCAACTTCGCCGCGATCTCGGGCGAGGGCGCGGCGCTGGTCGAAAAGGGCGCTCTGGAAAAGGCCAAGCGCAACCTCGCCAAGCTGCAATCGCTGTGCGGCGATCAGTGCCCCGAGACGGTGGCGCTGCAATCGCGCATCGCGCGCGGCGTCCCCGCGCGGCTAGCGGTGGAGAGCAGCGCCGAAGGCGCGACGGCCAACTGACCCTCAGATCAGGTCGCGGAACTCCGCCAGCACCGCTTCGTAGACCGCGCGCTTGAAGGGGATGATTACCTCGGGCAGCAGGCCCGGGTCGATCCAGCGCCATTCGTTGAACTCGGGCGGATCATGGGCTTCGAGATTGACGTTGCTGTCCTGCCCGAGAAACCGGCCGAGGAACCAGTGCTGTTCCTGCCCGCGATATCGGCCCTTCCACACCTTGCCGACGAGTTCGGGGGGCAGATCATAGCGGATCGGGCGCGAGGCCTGAGCGATGACCTCGACCATGTGGGCCGCGACCCCGATTTCCTCCTCCAACTCGCGCAGGGCCGCCGCGCGCACGTCCTCGCCCTTGTCGATCCCGCCTTGCGGCATCTGCCAATAGCCATGCGCGGTCGGGTCGATCCTCTGGCCGACGAAGACGAGTCCGTCGGAGTTCACCAGCATGAACCCGGCACAGGGGCGATAGGGAAGGTGGTCGTGGCTCATGCGGGGTTGGCCAGCATGAATTGCATCGCCGCGATGACGCGTTCGAGATCGGCCTGCGTGCTCGGCACCATCTGGCGCAGGTTGGTGAAGGAATGGGTAACGCCGCGTATCTCGAGGAACAGACAATCCCTCCCGGCATCGACCAGCGCCTTGGCATAGGCGCGGCCCGAATCGCGGATCGGATCGAGGCTGGCGGTGACGACGATGGTCGGCGGCGCCTGCGAGTGGTCGCCGAGTATGGGGAAGCCGCGCGGGTCGCTGCGCTCGGCGCGGTAGGCGGCATCGAAGAAGCCCATGGTCTCGGCAGTTAGGAGATAGCCGTCGGAAAAGGCCTCCATGCTGCGCGAGCCGATCGCGTCGGCGACGAGCGGGAAGATCGGGACTTGCAATACCACGGGCACGGCGGCGGGGTTGGCCCCGAGGAGCTGGCTGACGACCACCGTGGCATTGCCGCCCGCGCTGTCGCCGATGGTGATGATCCCGCTGGCTGTCAGGCCCAGTTCGGACGGGCTGGACGCCACCCACCGTGTCGCCGCCTCGCAATCGAGGATCGCGGCGGGGAAGGGCGCTTCCGGGGCTAGCGCGTAATGCACGGCGACCAGCGGCAGGTCGGCAAGGGCGGCGATCTCGGTGCACAGCGCGTGGTGGGTGTCGAGATCCCCGATCACGAACCCGCCGCCGTGGTAGAAGACGATCACCGGCGTGGGCCCTTCGCGGCTTTCGCGCGCGTCATAGAGGCGCAAGGGGATCTCGCCCGCAGGGCCGGGGCATGCTACGTCGCGGATCACCGGCAGATCGCGCGCCGGTCGGTCGGCAAGGTTGTGCAATGCCTGATAGGAGGCGCGCGCATCCGCGAGGCTCATCTCGGACATCTTGGGCCCGTTCACCTGCGCCATCATGTCGAGGAAGGCCTGCATGTCGGGGCGGATGAAAGGCGCGTCGGTCATCGTGGTTCTCTCCGGTGTCTTTGCGCGCCAGCGATAGGCGAGGGCGCCCCAAACTTCCAAGCGCGATTTCCAAGCGCATTTGCGGTTCCCTGATCGCGGGCGGCGCGCTAGCCAGCGAAGTCATGGACAATCTGACACATAGCCTAGTGGGCGCGGTGCTTGGGCAGGCGGGGCTGAAGCGCACCACGGGGCTTGCCATGCCGGCGCTGATTATCGGCGCGAACCTGCCCGATGTGGACGCGGCGTGCTTCTTCTGGCTGGAGGGCACCGAGCACCTCGCCTTCCGCCGCGGCATCACCCACGGCCCGCCCGCGCTGGTGCTGCTGCCTTTGGTGCTTGCGGGGCTATTGTGGGGGTGGGACCGCTGGCAGACGCGGCGGGGAACAAGGCCAGAGGGGCGGCTGCCGGTGCGGTTCGGATGGCTTTATGCGATGGCGTTTATCGGCTGCCTCAGTCACCCCTTCTTCGACTGGCTTAACGTCTACGGCATCCGGCTGCTGGAGCCGTTCTCCTCGCAATGGTTCTACGGCGACACGCTGTTCATCATCGATCCGTGGCTGTGGGCGCTGCTGATTGCGAGCCTGTGGTGGTCGCGGCGGCGGGAGAAGTTGGGGGGCGATTGGGCGCGCGCAGGTCGGATCGGCGTCGCAGTAATGCTCGCTTATGTCGGGATGAATGCAGGAATCACCTCGCTTGCCCGGAGCGACATCGCGATGCGAGAGCCTTATCCGCAGGACTTCATCGCGAGTCCCGTTCCGCTCGCCTTTTGGCAGCGCGAAAGTCTTGTCCATTTCAAAGCGCGTTGGATTGGCAGCGACTGGTCTGGTCCTACTTTCTGGTACGGATATGCCCTATCGCCCGACCCGCAGTGCCGCCTTCCTGACTTCACCGAAGCCCGCCGCACCAACCGCCAACTCGACGCTTTCCTGTTCTGGTCGCGCGCGCCCTTCCTCACCCGCGCGGTGGATGGCTCGGTGGTGCTGCGCGATGCGCGCTTCACCGATCCGCGGGTGGGGGACAGGTTTGCGCTCGCGCTACTGGATATGAAGTGTGAGGAACTACCCACACCCTAGCGGCGTTGCGCTCGCATCTCCCCTCCCCTCGGGGAGGGGTTGAGGGTGGGCGCTCGGCGGCTCCGATACGCACCGCCAGAGCGCCCCTCTCCAAGCTGCGCTAGCTCCTTTCAGGAGCAAGCTTCGCTATCCTCTCCCCGCACGGGGAGAGGGCAAGTAAGGAACCCCTGTGCCTGTTACCCAAATCGTATGGCTCCGGCGCGATCTGCGCTTGGCCGATAACCCCGCGCTCTACCACGCCGCCAAGGTTGGCCCCGTCGTCGCGGTCTATGTGCTAGATGACGAAAGCCCCAAGCACCACGCCTATGGCGGCGCCTCGCGCTGGTGGCTGCATCATTCGCTGGCCGGTCTGGCGAAGTCCCTCGAAGCCAGGGGCTCGAAGCTGATCCTCCGGCGCGGGGATGCTGTGGCGGAACTCACCAAACTCGCGGCAGAGACCGGCGCCACCACCATCCACGGCAATTGCCATTACGAACCCTGGTGGCTCAACGCAGAACGCAAGCTGGCCAAGGTGCTCGACCTGCAATTGCACCATGGCAACTACCTGATGGTGCCGGGCAGCATCACCACGGGGACGGGCGGGCAGTACAAGATCTACACCCCCTTCAGCCGTGCCGTCCGCGCCGAATTCCCGCCACGCCCCGAACTCCTCGCGCCCGAGAAGCTGGTAGCCCCCGAGAGCTGGCCCGTCTCCGACGATCTCGCCGCGTGGAACCTCCTGCCAACCAAGCCCGATTGGGCCGGCGGGATGCGCGACTTCTGGGAGGTCGGGGAAGAGGCTGCGCACAAGCGCCTCGCTGCATGGGAAGCCGATGTCGACGACTATGACGACAAGCGCAATTTCCCCTCGGTCGACAAGGTCTCGCGCCTCTCGCCGCATCTGCACTGGGGCGAGATCTCGCCGATCCAGATCTGGCACCGCTTCAGCCACAAGCGCTCGCAAGGATGGCAGACCTTCGAGGGCGAGCTGATCTGGCGCGACTATTCGCAGAACGCGATCCTGCAATTCCCCAGATACGCCACGCAGAACTACCGCGAGGATTTCGACCGCTTCCCTTGGCGCGATCCCGCCACCGATCCCGCCGCCGCCCGCGATCTGAAAGCCTGGCAGCAGGGCCGCACCGGGTACCCCATCGTCGATGCCGGGATGCGCCAGTTGTGGCAGACCGGGTGGATGCACAACCGCGTCCGCATGATCACCGCGAGCTTCCTCATCAAGCACTTGCTGATCGACTGGCGCGAGGGCGAGAAGTGGTTCTGGGACACGCTCTGCGATGCCGACTACGCCTCCAACGCCACCAACTGGCAGTGGACCGCCGGAACGGGGGTCGACAGCAACATGTTCAGCCGGATCATGGCGCCGCTCAGCCAGTCGGAGAAGTTCGATGCGGCGCGCTATATCCGCACCTATGTGCCCGAGCTTAAGGGTCTGGAGGAGCCCTACGTTCACGATCCCGAGGAGTTCGGACGCAGGCCATCGGGCTATCCGCGCAAGATTGTCCCCCACAAGGCCGCGCGCGAGCGGGCGCTGGCGGCATTGAAGACGATCAAGGCGGGCTGACGCGAGGGCTTGCTCAAGCCGCCTTGGCCCGCCTATGCCTCTCTCCAACAAAGGATGAGAGGGTGACATCATGGGCTTGAAACACGGCATGCTGGCGGGCGCGGCACTGGCGCTGGCGCTCGGCGGGGTCGCGCCTCTCCACGCGCAGACAGCAGCGGATGCACCAGCGCTGGCAGTGCCGCCGCAATATCCCGAAAAGCCCGCCGCCCGTCTCACGCAGCCCCCGGCGCGCGACCAGTCCGAGCTTCAGGTGCTGTTCTGGTCCGATGCCCAGCGCAGCGAGCGTTTCCGCGCGATGGAGCAGTGGTTCGCCGGCCATGAAGTCCCGGCCGCCGCCGCCCCGCGCGCGCTTCCCAAGGGCGAGCCGCTCAGCCCCGCCTTGCGTACAGAGATCACTGCCTTGATGAAGGCGACCAACACCGCCGGTGTGATGGTGCTGGTCGATGGCAAGGTGGTGCACGAGGAATATGGCCTGGGCATGCGGCCCGAGGACCGCTGGACCAGCTTCTCGGTCGCCAAGAGCTTCACCTCGACCTTGCTCGGCGCGGCGGTGAAGGACGGGCATATCGCCAGCCTCGATGATCCGGTGACGAAGTATATCCCCGGCCTTGCGGGCAGCGCCTACGAGGGTGTCACCGTGCGGCAGCTCGCGACGATGACGAGCGGAGTGAAGTGGAACGAGGATTACACCAACCCCAAGTCCGACGTCGCGCAGATGAACCGCTTCGTGGTCGAATATGGCCCCGAAGCCATCGTCGCGCAGATGAAGGCGCTCCCGCGTGAGGCGGAGCCGGGGCAGAAGTGGGTCTACAAGACCGGCGAGACCAACCTGATCGGCGTGCTGGTGGAGAATGCGGTGGGCAAGCCGCTCGCCGAATATGCCAAGGCCAGGATCGTCGATCCGGCGGGCTTTGCGGGCGGGCTGTTCTGGATGGTCGACCCGCGCGGCGGCAATATCGGCGGATGCTGCCTCTCGATTACGCTCGGCGACTATGCGCGCATGGGCCAGTTTGTGCTGGAAGGGGGCAAGGGCGCCGTGCCGGAGGGCTGGTTCGCCGAGGCGACCGACAGCGCCGTCGATTTTGGCGACAGCGGCTTTGGCTATGGCTACCAGTGGTGGACCTATCCTGAGGGGACCTACGGTGCGCAGGGCATCTTCGGACAGGCGATCACGCTGTTTCCCGGCGAGCGTCCCGGACAGGGAACAGTGGTTGCCTATATCGGCAACTGGGCCACGGCAAGCGGCGGATCCGAGCGCGGGCGGATGCTGGACCTGAGCCGGAAGATTGCTGCCGAAGCGAAGTGATCGGCGCGTACGGCGGCGTCAGATCACCTGGCGATAGACGCCCACGTTGCTGTAACGCTGCAGGATGTTGTCGTGCACGATCGGGCTGAGCAGCTCCGAGAACGCGCACCCGACGATGCAGTTGTCCCACCACACCACCTCGGCCTGAAGGGATTCAAGGCCCGGAAGGGTCAGCCAGCACATCTGGCCCTCGTGCATCCGGTTGATCGAGGCGGCGGAGAAGCCGGAGATGGAGAGGTCGTGGACCACGCTCTGGAAAGCCCGCCCGCCCGAGGCGCGCAGGGTGGCCGGGATGGTCAGCCGCGTGCGCGGGCTGCAGCGATCTTCCTGCGAGGCGGTGTGATAGGGATCGGAAGTCTGCGGCATTGCCGTCATACCTTGTGTCGTAGCCTGCGGTCTCTCGGGGCGGTGTGGTCCGCTGCGAAAGATGCGCCGGATTTACTTAAGCAAGGCTTGCGAAAGATGGTAAATGCACGACCCGCCGAGCCGGGCCGAGCCTGGGCTCAGCCGATGCGTTCGCGGTGCAGGCTGTCGAACCCTTCTGCCAGAAGCGCGGCCAGCCGGTCAGCGACGACTTCGGGCGCTTTGACGCTCTGCGGGTCTTCGCCCGGATAGGCGCGGGCGCGCATTTCGGTGCGGGTCGCACCGGGATCGACTATGGCGACGCGCAAGGGGGAGAGGCGTTCGACCTCGGCGGCATAGGTCTCAAGCAGGTTCTCGAACGCGGCCTTCGTGGCGCTGTACGCACCCCAATAGGGCCGCGGGCTCGCGCTGACCGAGCTGGTGAGGCCGATGATCCGGCCTGCCTTGGCACGCCGCAGCAGCGGATCGAACCCGGCGATCAGGGCCTGCGTCGCCACGACATTGGTGAGCAGCGCCTGATTGAACTGCTTGGGCTCCATCTGCGAGGCCGGGGTCAGTTCGGGCAGATAGGCTGCGGCGAGCACCATGATGTCGAGCGTCTGCCAGCGCCCGGCAATCGCCGTGGCAAGCCGGCTGACCGCGTCCGGCTCGGTCAGGTCCACCGGCGCGATGGTCGAGGTGCCGCCGGCGGCGTGGATCGCGTCCTCGACCCCCTCCAGCGCCTTGACCTTGCGCGCCACCAGAATGACGTGCGCCCCGGCGGCGGCAAGTGCCATGGCGGTGGCAGCGCCGATTCCGCGGCTGGCACCGGTGACGAGCGCGGTCTGGCCGGCGAGCGGCTTGGCAATATCGTTCATGTTGGTTCAGGCCGCCTTGGGATCAGCAAATGGGAGCTGCGCGCTCTTGGCCTCGGCGATTGCGAGGTCGGTGAGCGAAGTGGGGTATTCGCCGGTGAAACAGGCGTCGCAGAACTGCGGGCAGGCGGCATCGCGCCCCTGCTTGCCGACCGCACGGTAAAGCCCGTCGATCGAGATGAAGGCGAGGCTGTCGGCCTTGATGAATTCGCGCATGGGCTCAAGGTCCATGCGCGCGGCGAGCAGCTTGGAGCGTTCCGGCGTGTCGACCCCGTAGAAGCAGGAATGCGCGGTCGGCGGGCTGGCGACTCGGAAGTGGATTTCCTTGGCGCCTGCCTCGCGCATCATCTCGACGATCTTGAGGCTGGTGGTGCCGCGCACGATCGAATCGTCGATCAGCACGATCCGCTTGCCTTCCACCAGTGCGCGGTTGGCGTTGTGCTTGCGCTTGACCGAGGAATGGCGCTGGCCGTCCCCCGGCTGGATGAAGGTGCGCCCCACATAATGCGAACGGATGATGCCGAGCTCGAACGGCACGCCCGATTGCTGGGCGAAGCCGATCGCCGCAGGCACTCCGCTGTCGGGGACGGGCACGACGAGGTCGGCATCGCAGGGTGCCTCGATGGCAAGCTGGGTGCCGATCGCTTTCCGCGCCTCGTAGACGCTGCGCCCGGCAAAGACGCTGTCGGGACGGCTGAAGTAGACGTGCTCGAAGATGCAGGGCCGCGGCGAGGGATTGCCGAATGGCCGGACCGAGCGGATCTGCCCTGCGAAATCAACCAGCACCAGCTCGCCCGGCTCGACCTCGCGGATGAGTTCGGCACCGACAACGTCGAAGGCGACCGTTTCCGAAGCGAACAGGATCGCATCACCCATCCGGCCCATCACCAGCGGGCGGATGCCGAGCGGGTCGCGGCAGGCGATCATGCCTTCGGGCGTCATGACGATCAGCGCATAGGCGCCCTCGACCAGGCGCAGAGCATCGACCAGACGGTCGGCAATCGTGGGGTATCGCGAGGTGGCGACGAGGTGAATGATCACCTCGGTGTCCGACGTCGACTGGAAGATCGAACCCTTGTTGACCAGGTCCGCGCGCAGCATCATGGCGTTGGAGATGTTGCCATTGTGCGCCACGGCAAAGCCGCCGCTGGCAAGATCGGCGAACAGCGGCTGGACGTTCCTGAGGCCCGAGCCGCCGGTGGTCGAATAACGCACGTGGCCTGCCGCCATGTGGCCGGGCAAGGCGGCAATTGCATCGGAAGACGAGAAGTTCTCGGCGACATGGCCAAGGCCGCGGCTGGCGTAGAATTCCGTCCCGTCGAAGCTGACGATCCCGGCTGCTTCCTGTCCGCGGTGCTGAAGCGCGTGGAGGCCTAGCGCAGTCATCGCCGTGGCATCATTGGCGCGGATCGCACCGAAGATGCCGCATTCCTCACGCAGCTTGTCGCCGTCGGCATCGAGGAACGGGTGGGTCACATTGAGCGGTGTCGTCGGCATCACCAGACCTGTCCGTTTAATTTGCCCCTGTGCGCCCCGCTCCAATGGCGATGTGACGGATCAATTACAAGGGAAAGGAGCCCCGCGTGCCCGCCTTTTTCCCGATAGGCGTGTGATTGGTACCCGTCCGTCCTCAAGCAGCCATGCGGTAGGACGACACCAGTCCTCAAGCAGCGAAGCGGTAGGACGACACCAGTCCTCAAGCAGCGAAGCGGTAGGACAACAAGCACTCGGGATTGCGGGGTTGGCCTTGCCGCTCTACAGGCGGCGTTCAGCCAACCAAGGGCACCTCCTCGCACCCATGCTCTCCCCTTTCGAATGGATGATCGCGAAGCGTTACCTCTGGCCGGGCAAGGGGGAGGCGTTCATCGCGCTGGTCGCCGGGATCTCGGTCGGGGTGGTGGCGCTATCCGTCGCGCTGCTGGTGGTGGTAATGAGCGTGATGAACGGCTTTCGCGGCGAACTGCTCGACAAGATCACCGGATTGAACGGTCATGCCGTGGTGCAGGCCTATGGCGGGCGGCTAGAAAACTGGCAGTCCGTTCTCGCCAATCTCGAACAGACGCCGGGCGTGGTCGAAGCCTCGCCGATGATCGAAAAGCCGCTGCTGATCCTGTTCAACGGCAATGCGGAGGCGATCTTCCTGCGCGGTCAGACGGAGAAGGATATCGCAAGGCTGGGCGAGAATGTGCTTCTGGGCGACATTCGCAGCCTCTCCGCCGCGCGGGGCTCCGACGATGTGGGCAAGGTCGCAATCGGCAGCCGGCTGGCGCAGAACCTGGGCATCCGGGTCGGCGACACAATCACGATCCTCAACCCCGCAGGCCGCGCCACGCCCTTCGGCACCACGCCGCGGCAGGTGCCCTACGAGGTGGGCGCAATCTTCGAGGTCGGCATCTACACCTTCGACGAGAAGTTCGTGATGCTCCCCCTCGTCGAAGCGCAGCAACTGCTCTTGATGGGGGATTCGGTCGCGCAAATCGAAGTGAAGGTGACCGATCCCGACCGCGTCGGAGAAATCCTCGCCCCCGTTGCCGATCGGCTGACCGGCCGCGCGGTGATCGCCGACTGGAAGACCATGAACTCCGCCCTGTTCGAAGCCTTGCAGGTCGAGCGGGTGGCGATGTTCTTTGCACTGTCCTTCATGGTGCTGGTCGCGGCCTTCAACATCCTGTCGAGCCTCGTCATGCTGGTGCGCGCCAAGACCCGGGATATCGCGATCATGCGCACCATGGGCGCGACGCGGCGATCCCTGCTCAAGATCTTCGTCACCACCGGCACCACGGTCGGCGCGATCGGCACGATCACGGGATTGCTGCTGGGCGCGATCATCCTGTTTTTCCGTGAACCCATCGTCGGGTTCATCGCCTGGGCGACCGGACAGCAGATCTGGGACCCGGAGGTGCGCTTCCTCTCTACGCTGCCCTCGCGCACCGATCCGTGGGAGGTGCTGGGGATCGTCTGCCTTGCCTTGGGGATGAGCTTCCTTGCCACGCTCTATCCGGCCCTGAAGGCCGCCAATACCGATCCGGTTCAGGTGCTGCGCTATGAATAGCGGGTCCATCGTCACCCTGAGAGGCCTGCGCCGCTCCTTCGAGCAGGGCGGGGAGCGCATCGAGGTCCTGCGCGGGGTGGAGCTTGACGTCACGCCGGGCGAGATCGTGGCCTTGCTGGGACCGTCGGGCTCGGGCAAGTCGACCTTGCTGCAGGCCGTCGGTCTGCTGGAGGGGGGCTTCGAAGGCTCGATCACCATCGCCGGGCAAAAGGCCGAACACCTCGCCGGGGACGAGCGCACGGCGCTGCGCCGCGAGCACCTGGGCTTCGTCTACCAGTTCCACCATCTCCTCCCCGATTTCGACGCGCGCGAGAACGTGGTGATGCCGCAGATGATCCTCGGCCGCGCCCGCGCCGAGGCCGAGGCGCGGGCGGACAGCCTGCTCACCAGCCTCGGCCTTGGTGCGCGCCTTACCCACCGCCCGAGCCAACTTTCGGGCGGCGAGCAGCAGCGCGTCGCAGTCGCCCGCGCGCTCGCCAACCGGCCGACGCTGGTGCTGGCCGACGAGCCGACGGGCAATCTTGACGAACACACCTCCGACGCCGTTCTCGCCCAGTTTCTCGCGCTGGTGCGGGGTGAGGGCAGCGCGGCTCTCGTCGCCACCCACAACGAACGCCTCGCCGCGCGGATGGATCGGGTGGTCCGCCTGAAAGAGGGCGTGCTGACCTAGGATAGGTTGCGCCTTCGCCTCGGTCGCACACTCCCCGGCCAAGGAGAATGCGCGCATGACGGATCATCCCGCCACGTTCAAAGGCAACACGGTTCCCTCCGGCGAGGAGGCATGGGACGACCGCGCCGCGATTGTCGCTGCCGGACACAACGACAGGCTCCCCGGTGTCGGTGTCCCGCTGCTCAGGGGCACCTTTGCCGAAATGATCCGCCGCATCGCCCAGCTTCCCGAGGAGGACCGCGACGGCTACGTGATCGAAAAGGCAGGCGACCGCGCCTACAGTGCCGAGGAAGCGATGGCGCTTGCCAGCCACCCCGGTTTTCCCGCAAAAGACCCCTGACGCAAACCGCGTCATGCAGGGGGCACCGATGACGACCATCGCCGATTTCACCGTCACCACCAACCGGGGCGAGCCGCTCGACCTGTCGGGCAAGCTCGGGCAGGTGCTGCTGGTGGTCAACACCGCCAGCAAGTGCGGTTTCACCCCGCAGTATGACGGGCTGGAGAAGCTCTATCAGCAGTACAAGGACAAGGGCTTCGAGGTGCTGGGGTTCCCCTGCAACCAGTTCGGCGCACAGGAACCCGGCAACGCGGACGAGATCGAGCAGTTCTGCAAGATCAATTTCGGCGTCACCTTCCCGCTGATGGCCAAGATCGACGTCAACGGTGCGAACGCCTCGCCGCTCTATGGCTGGCTGAAGACCGAGGCCAAGGGCCTGATGGGATCGACTTCGATCAAGTGGAATTTCACAAAGTTCCTGATCGGGAGGGATGGCAAGGTGGTGAAGCGTTACGGCCCGACCGACACCCCGGCGGCCATCGCCAAGGACATCGAGAAGCTGCTGTGACGTTTTGCGCCGCCCTGTGCACAGGATAAGTGCACGCACCGCTTTGAGAATCGCCGCGACTTCCTAGATTGCGGGGGATGCCTTTCGCCCCCTTCGTTCCTCTGCGCGTGCTCTCGTCCTATTCGATGCTCGAAGGGGCTATCGATCCCAAGGACATCGCCAAGCTCGCCAAGGAGCGAGGGTTTCCGGCGATTGCGATCTGCGACCGCAACGGGCTTTACGGCATCATGGCCTTCGCTGCTGCCTGCAAGGGCGAAGGCGTGCAGCCGATCATCGGCGCGCTGCTGGGCGTGGCGCGGGACGAGACCCGCAGCACGGTCGATTACCTGCCGCTCTTCGCGCAAGGCGACGCGGGGTATGACAACCTGTGCCACCTCGTTTCCGCCGCGCACCTCGATCGCCCGTTGGAGCGTGATCCGCATGTCACTCTGGCCGACCTCGAAGGCCGCACCGATGGCCTGATTGCTCTGACCGGCGCGGGCGAGGGCGGGCTCACACGGCTCCTCGCCGAAGGTCAGCACGATGCCGCCGCGCGTCTAGCCGACCGGCTGGAGGCGCTGTTCCCCGGGCGGCTTTACATTGAAATCGCCCGAGCGGGCGACCCCGTCTGCGAGCGGGCCGAGGACGCGCTGATCGATCTCGCCTACGCCCGCGATCTGCCGCTGGTCGCCACCAACCCGGCCAACTTTGCCGAACCGCACATGCACAAGGCCCATGACGCCATGCTGTGCATCGCGCACTCGACCCAGATCGAAGCCGATGATCGCCCGCGTTCCAACCCCCAGGCCTTCGTCAAAGGCGCGAACATGATGGAGGAGGCCTTCGCCGACCTCCCCGAGGCGACCGCCAACACCCTCGTCATCGCCCAGCGCTGTGCCTTCGCGCCGCCCTATCGCAAGCCGATCCTCCCCAGCCTTGCAGGCGACCTTGCGGGCGAGGCGCGGATGCTCGCAGAGGACTCGCGTGCCGGTCTTGAAGCGCGACTGGCGGCCTACCCCGATCTCACCGAGGAAGAGCGCAAGGTCTATTTCGACCGCCTCGAATTCGAGATCGACGTGATCGTGAAGATGGGCTTTCCCGGCTACTTCCTGATCGTTGCCGACTTCATCAAATGGGCGAAGGAACAGGGCATTCCGGTGGGGCCGGGGCGCGGTTCGGGCGCGGGCTCGGCGGTCGCCTGGGCGCTGACCATCACCGATCTCGATCCGATCCGGCTGGGCCTGCTGTTCGAACGCTTCCTCAACCCCGAACGCGTGTCGATGCCCGACTTCGACATCGACTTCTGCGAAACGCGGCGCGGCGAGGTGATCCGCTATGTGCAGGCGAAATACGGCAGCGATCACGTCGCGCAGATCATCACCTTCGGCAAATTGAAGGCCCGCGCGGTGCTGCGCGATTGCGGGCGCATCCTGCAGATGAGCTACGGGCAGGTGGACCGGCTGTGCAAGATGGTGCCCAACCATCCGACCGATCCCTGGACCCTGCCGCGCTCGCTGAACGGCGCGGCGGATTTCAAGCGCGAGTATGACAACGACAAGGAAGTGAAGCGCCTCGTTGATCTCGCCATGCAGCTGGAAGGCCTGCCGCGCAATTCCTCGACCCATGCCGCGGGCGTGGTGATCGGCGACCGGCCGCTCGCGCAACTGGTGCCGCTCTACCGCGATCCGCGCTCGGACATGCCGGTGACGCAGTTCGACATGAAATATGTCGAAAGTTCAGGGCTGGTGAAGTTCGACTTCCTCGGGTTGAAGACGTTGTCGGTGCTGCGGAAGGCCGTCGACCTGCTGGAGCAACGCGGCATCGCCATCGACCTCGGCGCGCTGCCCTTGGACGATGCGCAGGTCTATACTCTCATGCAGGCGGGCAATACCGTGGGGGTGTTCCAGCTGGAATCCGAAGGGATGCGCCGCACGCTGAAGGCGGTGAAGCCGACCAACTTCGGCGACATCATCGCGCTCGTCTCGCTCTATCGCCCCGGTCCGATGGACAACATCCCGCTGTTCGGCCAGCGCAAGGCGGGGCAGGTGCCGATCGAATATCCGCACCCCAAGCTCGAAGGCATCCTTGCCGAGACCTACGGGATCTTCGTCTATCAGGAACAGGTCATGCAGGCCGCGCAGGTGCTCGCGGGCTATTCGCTGGGCGACGCGGACCTGCTGCGCCGCGCGATGGGCAAGAAGGTGCAGGCCGAGATGGACGCCCAGCGGGGCCGCTTCGTCGAGGGCTGCAAGGTGGTCTCCGACATCGAAGCGAAGCGCGCCAACGAGCTGTTCGATTTGATCGACAAGTTCGCCGGCTACGGCTTCAACAAGTCGCACGCCGCCGCCTATGCTTTGCTCGCCTACCAGACGGCGTGGATGAAGGCGCATTATCCGGAAGAATTCTACGCCGCCTCGATGTGCTTCGACATGCACCAGTCGGAAAAGCTCAACGTCTTCGTCGATGATGCGCGGCGCTATCCGAACGGGCAGGGCGGCGTGGAAGTGCTCGCGCCCTGCATCAACGCCTCCGAGGCCGAGTTCACCGTCGAGCAGACCGACACGGGCTATGCGGTGCGCTATGCCCTCGCCGGGATCCGCAATGTCGGCGAAAAGGCGATGGAGGCGATCGTCGCCGAGCGCGAGGCGAACGGAGCTTACGCCAGCCTGAAAGACCTGTTCGAGCGCCTGCCGCAGGGCACCATGAACCGCCGCCAGCTGGAAGGTCTGATCTGCGCCGGTGCCTTCGACGCGCTGGAGCCGGACCGCGCGCTGCTGTTCGCCAATGCCGAGCTGCTGATGGCTGTCGCCGACGCCGCGATCCGCGAACGTTCGAGCGGGCAGGCGGGGCTGTTCGGCGGCGATGCGGGCGAGCCCGAGGACCTGCGCCTCCAGCCCTGTGCCCCATGGTCGCGGCCCGAGAAGATGGCGAAGGAGCGCGAGAATTTCGGCTTCTACTTCTCCGCGCACCCGGTGGCGCAATATCGCGATGTCGCCTCGGCCAACGGCGCGCGCACCTATCAGAACCTGATGGAAGCGGGCGCGCCTGCGGGCGGGCGCGGCACGGCGGTGATGGCGGCGCTGGTCGAGGGGATCACCAAGGCGCGGACCCGCAAGGGCGGGACCTTCGTACGCGCGGACTTCTCCGATGCTTCGGGCCAGTTCTCCGCCGCCTGCTTCGAGGAGGCGCTGGTGCCCGATTTCGAACGCTGGGCGCAAGGCGGCGAATGCCTGCTGCTGACTGTCGAACTCGACAGCCCCAGCCCCGACGAGCCGCCGCGCCTCACCGTGCGGGGTGCCCGGCCGCTGGCGGCGGTGAGCGGAGCGACGGCGATGGAACTGACCGCCGACATCGCCACTCCTGAAGCCTTGCGCGAATTGCAGATCGAACTCGATGCTGCCCGCGGCGATCGGCCCACCGGTGCCGGCGAGGTGGTGGTGCGACTCGATCTGGCGAACGGCGGTCAGGCAGTGATGCGGCTGGGACGCAATTTCATGCTCACCGGGGAACTCGCCGAGCGTCTTGCCGCGATCGATGGGATCGCCAAGGTCGCGCTCGCTCCGCTGAAACGGCGCGGCAATCTGCGGCTGGTGGCCTGATCTGCACAGCAAAGGGGCCGGATTGCTCCGGCCCCTCGCTTAAGTCCGTCATGCGTGAGCCTTACATTCCCGAACCCGGGCCATAGGTCACTTCGACGCGGCGGTTCTGCGCCTCGCGCACGCCATCGGCGGTCGGCACGCGCGGCTGGCTTTCGCCGAAGGCCTGGGCGCTGATCCGTGCAGCCGGCACGCCGCGCCCGGCGAGATAGCTCTGCACCGATGCATTGCGCCGTTCGGCCAGGCCCTGATTGTAGCGCGCGCTGCCCGCCTTGTCGGTGTGCCCGGCCAGCATGACCCGCGCCGTGCCGCAATTGGCATAGGCGGTTGCCGCATTGTTGAGGATGCTCGCGGCTTCCGGGCTGATCTCCGACCGGTCGAAATCGAAGAACACGATGTACGGCCCGGTGTTGCACTGCACCTGCGGCGGCGGAGGGGGAGGCGGCGGCGGCGGGGGAGGCGGCGGGGGAGCAGGCGGCGGCGGGGGGGGAGCGGCTGCCGGCGCGGGCTGAGCGCGTCCGCCGAAGTTGTAGGTCAGGCTCGCCAGCACCGAGTGGGCCGAATAGTCGGCACGCAGATCGCTGCCGTTGGCGGCCTGAAGATTGAAGTTGTCGAGCACGAAGTAACGATACTTCACCCCCAGATCGAGGTTGTCGGTCACCGCCAGACGCGCGCCGCCGAGGAGCTGCCAGGCGAAATCGGTGGCGCTGTCGTCGATCACCGTGCCCACGCCCGCGACCTCGACCGGAAGCTTGAGGTTGGCGACCCCGACCCCGCCGCCGCCGAAAATCTGGAACCCGTCATCCCTACCGAATTCAACCAGCGCATTGACCATGCCGCTGTAGATTTCGAGCCTGCGCTGGTTGTCGACCACTGTGCCGGGAGGCACCGTGAGGTCACCGGGAAGGATGTCCGAGTTGACGACCGTGAGCCCGTCATAGCGGTTGCGCTTGTAGCCGCCTTCCGCCTCGAGCCGGAACGCGCCGAAATCGTAGCCGACCACGACGTCGGCATCGAGCCCGGTGCGGGTATCGCCGATGGCGGCGCTGGTGAGGGGGCCCTCCTCGGTGTCTGCGATATCGACCGTCACCTGGTCCTCGAAGCTGACGCCGCCATTGATGCCGATATAGGCTTGTCCATCGCGCGCCTGAGCCGGGACCGCGATGATTGCCGCCGCGCCAGCCAGAAGAAGCTTCGTGTTTTTCATTGTGATTATCCCTCGAAGGTGGATGTCCTGACGTCCCCTAGTCATGCTGCGCGTCACTTCTGCGACAGGCGGCATCACCGCGGGCCAAGGGAAAGGTCGGACAAAGCGAAATTGTTTCATTTGCTTACGACAGTCCGTGGCAATGATTGGCTGAAGCGATTGCCAAGCTTGGAGGGCCGAGGCATGAACACCGGCGAAGCGCCGGCCTCGCGCACGGCGCAACCGACCACACGGGCAAGGAGAGAGACAAACCATGGCGACCACGCGCCTCGGGGCAATGCAGGAATGGACGATGCGGGTGACCGCAGTGATCGATCACGCCGCGCGCGAGGCGGGCGGGCGCGAGATCGTCAGCCGCTGGGCGGACGGCAGCGAGACCCGCACGGACTGGGCAGGAATCCGCCGCGATGCGCTGAAGATGGCGCAGGCCCTGCAGCGCCTCGGCCTGAAGCCCGGCGACAAGGTCGCGAGCCTCGCGATGAACCATTCGCGCCACCTCGTCAGCTGGTATGGCGTTGCCGGCATGGGCGGGGTGCTCCACACCGTGAACCCGCGCCTGTTCGACGACCAGCTCGAATATATCGTCAATCACGCCGAGGACCGCGTGCTGTGCTATGACGCAGCCTTTCAGCCGATCGTCGACCGGATGAAGGCGCGCTGGACCACGGTCGAGCACTACATCTGCTACGATTCCGGCGCGCATGCCCCAGCCTTCGAGGACTGGATCGGCGCGGAGGACGGCGATTTCGAATGGGTCACCGGCTCGGAGACCGACCCCTGCATGATCTGCTACACCTCGGGAACCACCGGCAATCCCAAGGGCGTGCAATACGAACACCGTTCGACCATCCTGCACGCCATGGCCGGGCTGCAATCGGCGGCGTTCAACTTCTCGAGCGCATCGGTGATGCTCCCCGTCGTCCCGATGTTCCACGCGGCAAGCTGGGGCCTGCCCTATGCGGGCGCGATGGCGGGGATCAAGTTCGTGTTCTCGGCGGTGAACGATCCGGCGGTGCTCCACGATCTGATGATCCGCGAGGGCGTGACCGATTCGGCGGGCGTGCCGACGGTGTGGCTGGCGCACTTCCAGTATTGCGACCGCGAGGGCCTCGATCTGCCCCCGCTGAAGGCTGCGACCATCGGCGGCTCGGCAGCGCCCAAGTTCATGATCGAGCGGCTGATGAAGAACGGCACCCGCGTCCAGCACGCCTGGGGGATGACCGAAACCTCGCCCATCGGCACCGTCGGCGGGCCGACCTGGGACTGGGAGACGCTCAGCCTTGAACAGAAGATCGAGAAGACCGCGATGCAGGGCCGCCCGATCTTCGGCGTGCAGCTGCGCACCGTGGCGCTCGACGACATGGCCACCGAACTGCCGCGCGACGGCAAAACCTCGGGCGCGCTCCAGATCCGGGGCCCCTGGATCATCAAGCGCTACTACAAGGCGGAAAAGGATGCGGTCGGCAATGACGGGTGGTTCGACACCGGCGATGTCGGCATCATTCACCCCGATGGCACCTTGCAGCTCACCGATCGCACCAAGGACGTGATCAAGTCGGGCGGCGAGTGGATCAGCTCGGTCGAACTCGAAAACGCCGCCTGTGGCCACCCGGCTGTGGCCGAGGCCGCCTGCATCGGGATCTTCCACCCCAAGTGGGACGAGCGCCCGGTGCTGTTCGTGGTGAAGAAGGCGGGGGCCGAGGCAACAGCGGACGACATCCTCGATCACCTGCGCCCGCAGATCGCCAAGTGGTGGATGCCCGATGCGGTCGAATTCGTCGACGACATCCCGCACACCGCCACCGGCAAGATCAGCAAGAAGGACCTGCGCGACCGCTTTGCCGACTACAGGCTGGAGGCCTAAGAGCGTGGACGGCCAAACCTATATCGATCCCTCGCCCGCGAACTTCCAGGCCTTCAAGGACCTGCCGCGCGACCAGCCCATCAACATGCTCAACCTATTGCTTTATCGGGATGTCGCAGCATATCCCGAGGGCCACGAACACGCCGGCAAAGGCTGGAGCGGGCGGCGGGCCTATGAGGAATACGGCATCGCCAGCGGCCCGATTTTCCGCAAGCTCGGCGGGCAGATCCTGTGGCGCGGGCGGTTCGAGACGATGGTGACCGGGCCCGAAGTGCGGGAGTGGCACGACGGCTTCATTGCGCAATACCCCAATGCAGGGGCCTTCTTCGCGATGATCAAGGACCCGGACTATCAGAAGGCCGTCGTCAACCGCACCGCGGCGCTGGTCGACAGCCGCCTGATCCGCTTTGCCCCCGGCGAAGTCGGTGAGGGGTTCGGGTGAGCTAGAACAGCCGCAACTGCCCACCCACCTCCGGCGCTCTGAACCGCGTGCAATCGAGCTCGAATCTGCCCTTGCCGATCCCAGCCTTCCGGCACGCCACCCTGAAGCGCGCGCGGATCAGGTCGGCCCAGACGCCTTGCGGGTTCATGCGGCTGTGGAAGTTCGGATCATTGTCCCGTCCCCCCCGCATCTCCCTGACAATGCTCATCACTTTGCCGGCGCGATCGGGGTAGTGCACGGCGAGCCATTCGCGGAACAGGGGCGCGACCTCGTGGGGGAGGCGCAGGGGAATCCAGCCGACGCTTCCGACGCCTAGCTCACCGACGCGGGCGATGATGCCCTCGAGAAACTCGTCGGTGATCGCCGGGATGACGGGCGACAATGAGCAATGCACCGGTACGCCCAGTTCCACCAGTTTTCCCAGCGCGGCCAGTCGCTTGGCAGGCGCAGCACAGCGCGGTTCGAGCTTGCCGGACAGCACCGGATCGAGGCTGGTCACCGAGATCGACACCGCCACCAGCTTCTCGCGCGCCATCCGTTCCAGCAGGTCGGCATCGGCCAGCACCCGGTCGGACTTGGTGGTGATGGTGACAGGGTGCCGGGTTTCGAGGCAGACTTCGAGGATCTGCCGCGTCAGCCGCCAGTCGCGCTCGATCGGCTGGTAGGGGTCCGTGTTGGTGCCGAGTGCGATCGGTTTGGGAGAATATCCCTTCTTTTCCAGAGTCTTGCGCAGCAGCGATGCCGCCTCGGGCTTGGCGAAAAGCCGGGTTTCGAAGTCCAGGCCGGGCGAGAGGTCGTGATAGGCGTGGGTCGGCCGGGCGAAACAATAGACGCAGCCGTGCTCGCACCCGCGATAGGCGTTGATCGACCGGTCGAATGGGACATCGGGGGACTGGTTGAAGGTGAGGATCGACTTGGGGCGCTCCTCGGTCACCGTGGTGCGCAGCTTGACCGGGGGGCCCCCCTCTTCTTTGGCCAGCGCCGCAACATGGTCGCGCCAGTCGCCATCGGCCTCGCGTTCCGCTAGCCCGAAGCGGGTGGGGACCGCCCCCGATTGCGCTCCGCGACCTTTGACCGGCAAATGTTTCACGTGAAACATTTAGGGAACAAAACCGCCGATTCCAAGGCAAAATCGCCTTGCAGCGGGCAATCTGGGCGGGGTCTGAGGGGGGTCTGGCAGGGGTCTGCGACGGGCTGGCGCCACTCTGCGGCGCTCTGGCCCCTGTCCTGCGCAGCGGAGCCTAGATTTCGCGCAGACGCGGCATCAGTTCCACGAAATTGCAGGGCCGGTTGCGGCTGTCGAGCTGCTCGGCGAGAATCCCGTCCCAGCCATCCTTGACCGCGCCGTTCGAGCCGGGCAGCGCGAAGATGTAGGTGCCGCGCGCCACCACGGCCATCGCCCGCGACTGGACGGTGCTGGTGCCGATGGTCTTGTAGCTGAGCCAGCGGAACAGCTCGCCGAAGCCCGGGATCTCGCGCGCGCCGACAACCATCGCCAGCGCCTCGGGCGTCACGTCGCGGCCGGTCAGGCCGGTGCCGCCGGTGCTGACCACGGCATCGACCGCAGGATCGTCGATCCACGCCTCGAACTGCGCCGCCAGAAGGGCGGCATCGTCCTTCACGATCATCCGCGCCGCCAGATGGTGCCCCGCGCCGGTCACCCGCCCCGCAAGAATGTCGCCCGAGGTATCGGTATCGGGCGTGCGGGTGTCGGAGACGGTCAGGACGGCAATGTTGATCGGCTTGAAGACCCGGCTCTCGTCAATCGCCACGCGGCTCTCGCTCCCCTATCGCTCCAGACTTGCGGAGCGGGTGGTAGCAGCTCGGGGGAATTCCGGCCAGCGCCCTTGCGCCAGAGCCCGGCGGCTCGCCGAGGTCACCCCGGCGGCGCGTTCGTACATCCAGTAATTGCGCATCACGATCGCGACATAGCCGCGGGTTTCCCAATAGGGGATCGATTCCATCCACAACAGCGGATCGCCCTGATCGTTGATCTCGCCATTCCAGCGCGCGACGGGCGTCAGGCCCGCATTGTAGGCAGCCATGATCTTGGGCAGCACGCCGCCGGTTGCGGGATGGTCGCGCAGCATCTCCAGATGGCGCTGGCCATAGGCGAGGTTGATCTGCGGATCGTTGAGGTCCTCGTATGTCGCCCCAAGGCCAAGCCGGCCGGTATGGTCGCGTGCCGCGGCGGGCATGATCTGCATCAGGCCCCGAGCATTGGCGGGGCTGACCGCGGCGGCGCGGAAATTCGATTCCTGCAAGGCATGGGCAAAGGCCAGCGCCGGATCGACCTGCCAGCCGCCGACCGGCTGCCAATAGGCGACCGGGAAGCGCAGGCTCGGATCGCTGCTCGTCCCGTAAGGCGCGTTGTGGGCCATGAACAGCTGGGTGGAGGGCAGGCCCAGCTCGCGCGCCAGTCGGGCAAGCGCGCCGTACTGGTCTGCGGGGCCGATCTTCGCCTCGTGGCGCAGCACCTCGTCGGCAAGGCTCGCGCGGCCGATCTCGATCAGCGCGGCGGCCACGCGCACGTTGGGGCGGGCGGCCAACTGCCCCCAGTCATCGCGGGAGAAGGGCTGGGGCGGGGCGTGCTGCGGCAGTTCCACCCCGAGCTGGTCGGCGGCGAGCATCCCGTAGAGCGTCTCGTCCATGCGGGCGGCGGCGGCAAGGTGCTGTTGCGCCTGCCCCGGCTCGCGGCACCGCACCGCCGCGCGGCTCGCCCAGTAGTGCCCGGCAGCGGCCAGTTCGACGTTGGAGGCCCGCCCGGCAACCCGCGTGAAGGCCTCGCCCGCAAGTGAGCAATAGCCCATCCGCCACGCGGCCAGCCCTTCGACCCAGGCGCCTTCGGCAACCCATTCGCCAGAGCCTTCCGCGACGGTGCGCGCGAGTTCCAGCGCGGGTTCGTCGAAGTTCTCGATGTAATAGCTCCACGCCACCCGCTGGCGCCACTCGGCGCGGGCATCGCTCGACAGCATCGGGTCGATCTCGGCGAGCAGGCGGTGCGCCTCGGCCGGATTGTCGGCCTTGATCGCAGCGAGGATCGCGGTCGCGGAAGCGGCGGGCATGGTGCCGTCGGTGACGGGGCGCGGCAGGATGCGCTTGGGGGCATTGGGCTGGCGCGCGAAGCCCTGACCGGTGGGCAGCACGGGCAGGGCGGTCAGGCCGCGCTTGGCACCCATGCGCGCGAGCTGCTCTGCCTGCGGCAGGTCCACCCCGGCGGCGAACCATGCGGCGATCTGTTCGGGCGCGACCTTGGGGCTCTTGGCGTGGGTGTAGTATTCGGCGCGGGCCGCCTGGGTCAGCAGCCCATCGGGATATTGTGCCAGCAGGCTTTCGACCACGCCCCATTGTTCGGTGTCGATCGCGGCGAACAGCTGGCGGTAGGCTTCGCGCTCCTGCGGGTTCAGCACCGGGGCGAGGGCGCGGTCACCCGGCGTCGCGCCGTTCCAGCGCGCCACAAGATCGCCCGCCTGCGCGTGGGCCGGAGCGTAGAGGCCGACTGCCGCCAGCACCATCGCCGCCAGCGCCGTGCCCGTGCGCCTTGCGGCACGCGTCATACCGACCATTCCATCCATCTCCGCCAGAACCGGGCTTTCAGCCGGGGCATGTCCATCAGGGCATCGAGCGCCTCGCTCGACAGAACCGGGACCTTGCCCTCGGCATAGTTGATTTCACGTAAAGGCTGTTCGCCCGCCTGGCCAAGCATCGGGGCAAGGCCGGTGCCGAAGGCGATCACGCGCGCGGGGCGGGCGATCGCGATGTGGTGGAGCGTGACTGCGTCCATGCCGTCTGCCGCAAGCGCCGGGAGATCGGCCATCGGAGTGTGCGAAGGGAGTGCGGCGGCGATGTAGACCGCGCTTTCGGCGATCCCCATCGCGGCAAGGATGTTGGCGAGCAGGCGACCCTGCGGGCCCGACAGCAGCGTCTCGCGGTCATCAACCTCGGGCTGCGGCACCAGAACCATCAGCGCCGCGCCCGCCTCGCCCCGTGGCAGCACGCGGGGGAAGCCGCGGGCGGTATCGAGCCCGGGCGCTGCCATCCACCAATGGCGGAAGGCGGTAAGATCGGCAGGCGGCGAATCGCCCAGAAGATCGCGGCGCAATGTGGCCGGGACGGCGCTGGCGGCGGGGAGGGATGCGGCTGCGGGTCCGGCGATGCTCCCGCTCCCGGCGCGCTCCGGTGACGCAGGGGCAGGGCGCGATGCGGCGTCCCGTGTGGCAGCGGCGGGCGGCGCTTTGTGCGGCGCATCGCTCAACCACGCCGTAGCGTCATCGGCGAAATCGCAGTCGACCCCGGCCATCTGCCACCAGGCCAGCGCAGCGGCGAATTCGCGCGCAAGGGAAGGGTCGTGGTGGCTCATCGGGGGGTCATGCTATCCAACGCGGGTCTTGACTGTCCCTCGCCCCGTTAGCAAGTGGACAGGCAAGGCATATCGCCAGACTGTGGCCCGCGCGCGGCCAAAACCAACAAGGATCAGGAAAGCTTCCATGAGCGAACGTGAATCAATGCCTTGCGACGTGGTGATCGTCGGCGGCGGTCCGGCCGGGCTTTCCGCGGCGATCCGGCTGAAGCAGATCAATGCCGATCTGGAAGTGATCGTGCTGGAAAAGGGTTCCGAGATCGGTGCCCACATCCTGTCGGGCGCGGTAGTCGATCCCAAGGCTCTGGATGAACTGCTGCCCGAGTGGCGTGACCAAGGCTGCCCGATGGCCCAGACCCCGGTGACCGACAACTGGCACTGGGTGCTGTCCAAGACCGGCAAGACCTCGCTCCCCCATGCCTTCATGCCGCCGCTGATGAGCAACCATGGCTGCTACACCGGCAGCCTTGGCAACATGACCCGCTGGCTGGCGGAGCAGGCCGAAGCGCTGGGCGTGATGGTGTTCCCGGGCTTCCCCGCCGCCGATGTCATCATCGACGAGGAAGGCCGGGTCGCGGGCGTGCTGACGCAGGACATGGGCGTTGCCGCCGATGGCAGCCACAAGGGCGATTACCAGCCCGGCATGGAGATCCTCGCCAAGTACACCCTGTTCGCCGAAGGCGCGCGCGGGAACCTCACCAAGCGGATGAAGGCGAAGTATGACCTTGAGGCGAACTGCCAGCCGCAGGTCTATGGCCTCGGCATCAAGGAATTGTGGGACATCGATCCCAAGAAGCACAAGCCCGGCCGCGTGATCCACACGCAGGGCTGGCCGCTCACTGAAAGCGACAGCTGGGGCGGGGGCTTCCTCTACCATCAGGCGAACGGTCAGGTGGCCTTGGGCTTCGTGACCGCGCTCGATTACAAGAACCCCTGGGTCTCGCCCTATCAGGAATTCCAGCGCTGGAAGCAGCACCCGGCGATCCGTGAGTATCTGGAGGGCGGCAAGCGCGTGTCCTATGGCGCGCGCGCGATCAATGAAGGCGGCTGGCAGTCGGTCCCCAAGCTCGCCTTCCCCGGCGGCGCGCTGATCGGCTGCGCGGCGGGCTTCGTCAACGTGCCCCGCATCAAGGGCAGCCACACCGCGATGAAGAGCGGGATGCTGGCGGCTGAAAGCATCGCTGCGGCGATTGCGGCGGGTCACGAGAAGACCGAGCTGATGGATTACGACACGGCCGTGCGCTCCAGCTGGATCGCGACCGAGCTGAAGGTCGTCCAGAATGCCGAGCCTGCGGTCGCCAAGTTCGGCGGGGATATCGGCACGCTGGTCGCCGGCATCGACATGTGGATGCGCACATTGAAGATCGGCCTGCCGATTTCGATGAAGCACCACGCCGATTACACCAACACCGGCCGCGCCGATCTCTACCCCAAGATCGACTACCCCAAGCCCGACGGCGTGATCACCTTCGACCGCCTGACCAACGTCGCCTACAGCTACACCAACCACGCCGAGGACCAGCCTTGCCACTTGCAGGTGAAGGACCTGGAACTGCAGAAGGTGAGCGAACTCGGCGTCTTCGGCGGCCCCTCGGCGCGGTACTGTCCGGCGGGGGTCTACGAATGGCTGACCGACGAGAAAACCGGCGAGCCCAAGTTCCAGATCAACTCGCAGAACTGCGTCCACTGCAAGACCTGCGACATCAAGGACCCCAACCAGAACATCAACTGGGTGACGCCCGAAGGCGGCGGCGGGCCGAATTATCCGAATATGTAAGGAGGGTGTGTTCGGCCGGTAAGGGAGAGGGTGACGATGGAATCTCGGACAGCTTCGGTCGGTCTTGTGATTGCGGCACTATCGTCGGCAGCCGGTGCCGCCGAGCCGGACTGGTATCTGCTGACCGAAAGGCCGGGATACATCTACTTCGCTGACGAGGCATCGGTGACCCGGTCCGGCGGGACTGTCGAAGTGGAGTTTCTGCAAGGCCATCTCGACAGTCCCCCGGGCGGGGAGCATGTCCTGCTGCGCTATCGGATCGACTGCCCCCGGCAGATGCTGCAAATGCTTTCGGGCCGCGTGTTCATGGACGACGGCAGCGAATTTCCCGATCTCACCCTCTCGGGCTCGCCGATCGAGGCGGGCATGGACACGGTTTCGCCGGGCAAGGCCTTTCATGATTTTGCCTGTGCAGGCGGCCACCGGGAGACACGTGTCGCCGATCCTTTTCGCCAGATCAGGCAAGCGCGCTTCGAGCTGTATGGGGACGAAAGTGCCCAACCCTGACCTTCGCGCCCTCTCGTTCGCGCCCCATCATCGGCGGCTCGTGCGTTGAAGGAAACCGCCTACGCCAAGATCAACCTTGCGCTGCATGTCAGGAGGCGGCGGGAGGACGGGTATCACGAACTCGAGACCCTGTTCGCCTTCGTCGATGCGGGCGATGTGCTGAGCGCCCGGTCCGCCGCGCAGGACAGCCTGCATGTCGTGGGCGAGTTCGCCGCGACCCTTTCTTCTCCCCTCCCCACCGGGGAGGGGCCGGGGGTGGGGGCTCCGCCGTTCGACAACCTTGTCACTCGCGCGCTCAATGCCCTCCCGCGCCCGCAGGGTCTCGCAGTGACGCTGGAGAAGAACCTCCCCGTAGCGGCTGGTCTCGGCGGCGGGTCGGCGGATGCGGGGGCGGTGTTCCGGATTGTCGAGGCGCTCCACGGCCTGCCTGAGGACTGGCAGGCGCGGGCCGCCAAGCTCGGCGCGGATGTGCCCGCATGCGTGCTCAGTCGCACCCATATCGGCCTTGGCACCGGCACGGAGAGCCAAGCGGTGGAAGACGATCTCGCCGGAACCCCCGTCCTGCTGGTCAACCCGCGCGTGCCGCTTTCGACCGGGCCGGTGTTCAAGGCGTGGGACGGCAAGGATCGCGGCGCGCTTCCCCAAGGGGCTGCCTCGCAGATCGCAAGGGAAGGGCGCAACGACCTCGAAGCCCCCGCCATTTCGCTGTGTCCGGTGATCGCCGAGGTGCTCTCAGCGCTGGCCGGGACAAATCCGTGGCTCGCCCGCATGTCCGGCTCCGGCGCGACCTGCTTTGCGCTCTACGACACACTGGAAGCCCGCGATGCGGCGCAGGCGGCGATGCCCGAAGGCTGGTGGACGATGGCGGGGCGGCTTCGGTGAGCCATTTCCTTTCCCGTTCGTGTCGAGCGAAGTCGAGACACTCCACGCAAGGCCTCTCGACTTCGCTCGAGGCGAACGGAGTTGTGTGAATGACCAGCCCTTTCCGCCAGATCGGCACCCCCACTTCCGGCGGAATCGTCTGCGTCGTCGACCACGCCTCGAACGCCGTGCCCGCCGATATCGACCTGCAGATCCCCGAGCGCCTCCTCCACGAACACATCGCCGTCGACATCGGCACCGAGGCTATCGCCGAAGTCCTCGCCCGCAACCACGCCATCCCCGCCCACATCGCCGCCGTCAGCCGCCTCGTCTGCGACCTGAACCGCGAGGAAGTCGCCCTCGGCCTCGTCCCCGAAGCCTCCGACGGGCACCCGATCCCCGGCAATGTCGGCGCGGACCGCGAGGCGCGGCTCGACCGCTTTCACCGCCCCTATCACACCGCGCTGGCTGAATGGCTGGAGAACACGCAGCCAAAGCTGATCCTCTCGCTGCATTCCTTCACCCCGCGCCTCGAAACCTCCGATGCCGCGCGGCCCTGGCAAGTCGGCGTGCTCTACAACGCGGATGATCGCGCCGCCCGCATCGCCATCCCGCTGCTCGCGGCCGAGGGGCTGACGGTCGGCGACAACCTTCCCTATTCGGGCCGCGATCTCAACTACACCATGAACCGCCATGCCGAAGGCGCGGGCCGCGCCTATCTCGGCATCGAGCTGCGGCAGGATCTCGTGCAGACCCCCGCCGAGCAATCTCGCTGGGCCGCGATATTGGCAGATATTGCGCAAAGGGTTGCGTCGGCTCTTCACTGAAGGCAGGGGGCGTTTCACAAAATACGGGCAACAGGAAATCTTATGTCGCACCAGTTTGACAAGTCGAAGCTCCCCAGCCGCCACGTCTCGGTCGGCCCGGAGCGCGCGCCGCACCGCTCCTATTACTACGCGATGGGCATGACCGAGGAGGACATCGCCAAGCCCTTCGTCGGCGTGGTCAGCGCGGGCAATGATTCGGCACCGTGCAACACCACCCTCAATGCGCAGGCCGATATCTGCCGCGAGGGCGTGATCGCGGGCGGCGGTACGCCCCGCCGGTTCAACACCATCACCGTGACCGACGGCATCGCGATGGGCCATCAGGGCATGAAGTCCTCGCTCATCAGCCGCGAGATCATTGCGGATTCGGTTGAAGTGTCGGTCCGAGGCCATTGTTATGACGCGCTTGTCGGCTTTGCCGGGTGCGACAAGAGCCTGCCGGGCATGATGATGGCGATGCTGCGGCTGAATGTGCCGAGCATCTTCGTTTACGGCGGCTCGATCCTCCCCGGCACGCACCGGGGCAATGATGTGACCGTGGTCGACGTCTTCGAGGCGGTCGGGCAGTTCGCCGCCGGCAATTGCCCCCTCACGGAACTGATCGCGCTCGAAAAGGTCGCCTGTCCCGGTCACGGCGCCTGCGGCGGTCAGTTCACCGCCAACACCATGGCCTGCGTTGGCGAGGCGATCGGCCTCAGCCTGCCCAACAGCAACATGGCGCCCGCGCCTTACAGGTCGCGTGACGATATCGCGGTGGCAGCCGGCAAGCAGGTGATGGAGCTCGTCGCCCGCAACCTGCGCCCGCGCGACATCTGCACGCGCGAGGCCTTCATGAACGCCGCGCGTGTCGTGGCGGCGACCGGGGGGTCCACCAACGCCGCGCTCCACCTGCCCGCCATGGCCAATGAGTGCGGCATCGACTTCGACCTTTTCGACGTTGCCGAGGTTTTCAAATCAACGCCTTACATCGCGGACCTGAAGCCGGGCGGGAAGTATGTCGCCAAGGATATGCACGAAGCCGGCGGGGTCTACATGGCGATGAAGACGCTGCTCGATGGCGGGTTTATCGACCCCAACCCGATCACCGTCACCGGCAAGACCATCGGCGAAAACCTCGAAGAGATCACCTGGAACCCCGACCAGAAGGTGTTCTACGACGTGAAGACCCCCATCACCCCCACCGGCGGTGTCGTGGGGCTCAAGGGCAGCCTCGCCCCGGATGGCGCGATCGTGAAGGTCGCCGGGATGGCGCGCCTGCAATTCTCCGGCCCCGCGCGGGTGTTCGATTGCGAGGAGGACGCCTTTGCCGCCGTCGAAAGCCGCGACATCGCCGAAGGCTGCGTCATCGTCATCCGCTACGAAGGCCCCAAGGGCGGCCCCGGCATGCGCGAGATGCTCTCCACCACCGCCGCGCTCTACGGGCAGGGCATGGGCGAGAAGGTCGCGCTGATCACCGACGGGCGCTT